>JAESFM010000054.1_pt1 | contig 67792 bp, 47 predicted proteins | sample 9266171 | NCBI WGS metagenome assembly JAESFM01 (sample SAMN14505069, study PRJNA617099) | algae metagenome | isolation source: Hassallia sp. WJT32-NPBG1 and co-occurring heterotrophs from well developed... | place: USA: Mojave Desert, Joshua Tree National Park, California | collected 2006-06-22 | reverse complement strand
GCTTGCTGCGGTCATACCGAACGCGGTTCTCCTGCGTCCACATGACCGCAGTTCTTCCAACGCCGGCCGTCCCCCGCCAGTCACAACCGATTCAGATGCCTCAAGCTGTTCCCGGATGGACACTAAGTTCTAAAAAATTAGAAATTCAAGATCATCGCGGCATTACTAGTTTGCAAACTGTACCTCACCGTTACCGTTGCTCCAAAGAAAAGCGCAACAACTGCGCCGTCGTTGCCGAGGACGGACATTATGGCTGGCATCAGGATCCAAGCTGAGACAGGTAACATCACGCTGGTGGCCGCTCCTGATGCCGACAGAACTCGGATTCGGGATTCGAACCGGGTAATTTGGAGACTACTGCTGGCCTGCCGAACGGCCTCCGCCCCGGCTACACCGGCACGGGCTACCTCGACTTCGGCAACGATGCAGGTGACCGCGTCTCCTACAGCATCGAAGTCGAGACGGCAGGCGAGTACACGGTCAACATCCGCTACGCTTCCTCCCCGTCCGGCACCAGCCCACGCGCCCTCACTTTGGCCGTCAACAATGGCGCCCCCAGCAACGTCACCTTTCCCAACACCGGCCCGGGCACCGGCCCAGTCCTCGAGCAGGGCTTCAGCAACTGGGGAATCCTTACTCAGACGGTGACCCTCCAGGTCGGCACCAACACCCTTTCCTTCGCCATCCCCCCGGCGCCACCTCGGGCCCCAACCTCGACAGCATCGAAATCGTCCTGCCCGGAACCGCGCCCGACCCCACCGCCGATGCCGACGGTAACCTCTCTTTCGTTGGGCCGACCGGGCCGCTGGAGAAATCCGGCGCTGCCTCCATCGCCTTCAACGTCGCTGGCCGTGACGACGACGTCTTCAAGGCCGAGATCAGCTTCGACGGTGGCGCCACCCGTACCATCGTCTTCCCCAACGCCCAGGGGAACTTCACCTTCAACGGCTCCGCCCTTCCCTTCGGCACCAGCGCCGCCACCCTCATCCTCACCGACACCACCGACACCACCGACACCACCGACACCACCGACACCACCGACACCACCGACACCACCGGCAACGAGGCCAGAGCCACGACCTCGGTCACTATCGGCAGCACGATCGGGGAGCCCTTCCAGCTCACCATCCAGGCCGAAGATTTCAACGTCAGCGATAGCACCGGCACCAATGCATCGCTTACGCAGCCGTGGAAGGTCGCGGCCCCGGGCACCGGCCTCTCCGCACCTGCCCGCGACGTGAACGGTGATGGCCTTTGGGACAACTTCACCGGCACCGGCTACATGGACATGGGCGACGGTGTCGGCGACGCCACCGGCTTCGCCGTCAACATCCCCGCCGCCGGCACCTATACCCTCGCCTTCCGGTATGCCAACGGCGGCGCCACCGACCCGCCCATGACCTTACCGTCAACGGTCAACTTCAAGAGGCGACTGTTCCATTCGCGAGCACCAACACCGCGTCAGTTACCAATGCCTGGGACATCTGGACGACCGCCACCGTCACCGTCCAGCTCGCCGCGGGCCGGAACACCATCTCCCTCGCCAACACCATCACCAACCGGCCCAATATCGACAGCGTCACGATCACCGCGCTCGATACCTCAGAAGAGCCGGAGAACACGCCGCCGGTCCTGGCGGAAGGCGGCCTCGCCGATGCGGGAGCGGTGGCGGGCGCTCCCTTCAGCCTCGACCTCGCCACCCGATTCAGCGATGCCGATGGCGAAACCCTGAGCTTCACCGCCACAGGCCTGCCGACCTGGCTGACGCTCGGCGCCAATGGCGTGCTGAGCGGGACACCGACGAGCGAGGCTGCCGCCACTTCGGCGGAGATCACGATCACCGCCCGCGACGCCGCCGGCGCCGAGGTGAGCGATACATTCGTGCTGACGGTTGCCGCGATCGATGAGAACGCTGCGCCCGAGCTGGCAGCGCCCTTGCCGGATGCGTCGGGACAGGTGGGCAAGGCGCTGAGCCTCACCCTGCCGCCCGGCAGCTTCACCGACCCGGACGGCGATGCGCTGACGCTCAGCCTTGCCGGCCTGCCGCAGGGCCTCACCTTCAATGCCGCGACCGGCATCCTCTCCGGCACCCCGACCACGGCCGGCACCTACCAGCTGACCATCACCGCCACCGACGGCGACAATGCCGCCGTCAGCGACACGTTCGGCCTCGTCATCGCCCCGGCGGCGCAGGCCCCGGCCACGCCGATCCTGATCCAGGCTGAGACTGGCACGATCACGCTGGTGGCGCCGGCGGATGGCTCAAGCACGCAGGTGCGGGACCCGGCCAACCTGGAGAACAATCCCGACCTGGCGACCGGCCTGCGCCCCGGCTTCACCGGCACCGGCTATCTCGACTTCGGGAATGACGGCGGCGACCGCGTGACCTACACCTTCGAGGTCGCAACCGCTGGCGCCTACACGCTCAACATCCGCTACGCCTCCGCCCCCTTCAACGGCGCGCCCCGGGCGCTCGCCATCGCCGTAACAATGCCAGCCCCACCACCGTCCCCTTCCCGAACACCGGCGCGACCGCCGCAGAGGGCTTCGATGTCTGGGGCATCCTGACCCAGACCGTCACCCTCCAGGCCGGCACCAACACCCTCTCCTTCGCCATCCCCGCCGGCGCCACCGCCGGCCCCAACCTCGACAGCATCGAGATCGCCCCGGTCGGGCTGCCGCCCGATACCACCGCCGATGCCGATGGCAACCTCTTCCTCTCCGGCCCCGGCGAGCCGCTGAGCCAGACCGGCGCCGCCTCCATCAACTTCAACATCGCCGGCCGCGACGCCGACATCGTCAAGACCGAGATCAGCTTCGACGGCGGCGCCACCCGCACCACCGTCGCCCCCGATGCCGATGGCGACTTCGTCGTCGACGGCTCCGGCCTTCCCACCGGCACCAGCACCGCCACCATCATTGTCACCGACGCCGCCGGCAACGTGGCGCAGACCACCACCCCCATCACCATCGCAGGCCCGGTCGGCACGCCCTTCCAGCTCACCATCGAGGCCGAGAGCTTCACCGTCACCGACACCACCGGCGTCGCCGACACCGCAACCGACGCCTCCCTGACCCAGGCGCGGACGCTCACCAACCTCGGCACCACCCCCGCCCGCGACCTGAACGGCGACGGCCTCTGGGACGGCTTCACCGGCCAGGGCTACATGGACATGGGCGCCGAAGCCGGCGATGCCGTGAGCTTCACCGTCACCGTGCCGACCGCCGGCACCTACACCCTGGCCTTCCGCTACAGCAACGGCGGCGGCGGCGACAACGCGCCGCGCCCCATGCTCCTCACCACAGGTGGCCAGACCCAGACCGTCGCCTTCCCCGGCACCGGCGTCAACGGCTGGGATAGCTGGGCCACCGCCACCGTCACCCTCCAGCTCACCGCCGGCGCCAACACCGTCTCGCTCGCCAACACCATCACCAATGGTCCCAATATCGATAGCGTCACCATCACGGGGAACACGGCCGGACCAGTCGATCCGCGCGAGCAGCTGACCTTCGAGCCGGTGGTCACGATCAACTTCCAGCCGGTGCCCGGGCAGACGCAGAACGGGCTGCCCGCCGGCTTTGCCACGCCTGCGGGGTACCTTGCCGATACCGGTGCGGCCTTCGGCGATCGCGGCAACGGCTTCAGCTATGGCTGGGTGACGGAGGCGAGCGTCGCCGACGGCACGGCGAACGGCACCATTGCCGCGCCGCAGCCGTTGAATGCGCACTGGTACAAGAACACCGCCGCCAACGCCTCCGACCTGCAGAAGACCTACGCGCATTTCGAGTATCCTGGTGCCGGCGCCACAGGCGCGCGCGCCTGGGAGATGGCGCTGGCGAACGGCACCTATCAGGTGAAGATGTCGATCGGCGACACGGCCGGCGCCTTCGACAGCACCTATCGCGTGAACCTCGAGGGCACGCAGGCCGGCGCGTCCTGGGTGCCGGCCAATCCTGGCGGAAATGGCGCACAGAACGGCGGCGGCTTCCGCTCCACCCTCGTCACCCGCATCGTCCAGGTGACGGACGGACGCCTGACCATCGACTCGATCGGCGGCACCAATACGGAGATCCAGTATCTCGAGATCGAGCGGGTGCCGGACCTCACGCCGCAGGATACGCGCACAGCCGACCTCGATTACTCCTTCTTCACGACCCCCGTCGCCTCCTACCTGAACGAACAGGTCCCGATTTCCATCGGGGAGGACGGCTCGCTGCCGGTCGGCATCAACCCGAACGCCTCGCTGGTGGTCGGCGTGACTGTCCAGGCGCCGGACCACCGCGGGCCGAACATCGCGCATGTGAACAACGTCAAGCTGGTCGAGACGCTGACCGGACAGGAGGTGGCGATCACCGTCCAGATCAGCGGCGGCGCGGACTCGCTCACCATTCGCCCGGCCCAGCCGCTGAAGGAGAACACCAGCTACACGCTGAAGGTCGAGGATGTGCTCGACCTCGGCGGCATCGAGAACCCGACGGCACCCCTGCACCAGATGCAGGACCTGACGACGACCTTCGTTACCGGCACCGCCACGGTGGAGACCGCCCGCGAGGTGGCCTTCACCACGCAGACGCTGCTGAACGGCTTTGCCGACGGGGCCGGCGGCTTCACGACGGTCGAGTTCGGGCCCGACGGCAAGCTCTACATCGCCACCATCACCGGCGAGATCTATCGCTGGACCGTCAACCCCGACGGTTCCATCGACAAGGCCTCGAAGGAAAGCCTGATCCTCGATCACTTCAGCCAGGGCGCCGAGGGGCGGCGCGGGATCATCGGCTTCGCCTTCGACCCGGAGAACCCGCGCACCATCTGGGTCACCGACAACTATCCTATCCCTCGCCAGGACAAGGCCTTCGACACGCCGGAATTTTCAGGCCGCGTCAGCAAGATCACGCTCGGGTCGAACGGCTCCTTCCAGGGCGCGACGGCCGAGGCCTACATCACCGGCCTGCCGCGCTCCGGCGGCGGCCATGTGACGAATAGCCTGGAGTTCCGGGCCAACCCGAATGCCGGCCAGGCTGGCGAGCCAGCCTATCTGCTCTACCTGTCGCAGGGCTCGAACTCGGCGGCAGGCAGCCCGGATGGGGCCTGGGGCAATCGGCCGGAGCGGCTGCTGAACGCGGCCGTGCTGGAGATCGACCCGAGGCGCGGTGCACCGGCAGGCGGCTTCGACGTGCGGACGGAGCCAGTCACCGCGCCGACGACCGCCAACCCAGCCTCGAGCTTCAATGCGGACGGGACCTACTCCGGATTCTACAATCCCTTCGCGCCGGATGCGGTACTCAAGATCTTTGCCACCGGCGTTCGCAATGCCTATAACCTCGTCTGGCACTCCAACGGCCAGCTCTACGCGCCCACGAACGGCACGGCATCCGGCGGCAGAACGCCAGATGACCCGGACCAGGCCGGCAGCCAGGTCATCAGCAACTCGCCGAAGCAGTTCGACTATCTTTTCACCGTCGAAGGGGGCAAGTACTACGGCCATCCCAACGCGCTGCGCGACGCCTATGTGCTGAATGGCGGCAACCCGACCGCCGGGGTCGACCCCTATGAGGTAACGGACCGAAAGGACGGCAACCCGAATACCGACGGCTACGACGTCGGCGTGCTGCCCGATGAGAACTACGACCTCGATGGCGTCTACAGCCTGGGCTACAACCAGTCGCCGAGTGGCGCGATCGAGTACAAGGGCAATGCCTTCGGCGCGAACCTGAAGGGCGCGATCCTGATTGCGCAGTTCTCGACCGGCGACAACGTGCGCGTCATCCGCGTCGATGGCGACGGCAAGATCATCGGTGACGACGTGCTGCGGCGGCCGAACGGCTCGATCATCGACAACTACATCGACCCGCTCGACATCATCGAGAACCCGGTCACCGGCCAGCTCTACCTGATGACTCTGAACCGCGGGACCGGCGCAAGCCAGCTCGTGCTGCTCACCCCTGCCCCGGGCGGCGTGTCCGGGGACGTGACCGCCGACGAGGGCGGCAACCTGGCCGTTGCTATCGTCAATGCCGGGAACCCGGCCGCCGTCGTCTTCCAGGTGAGCGGCCTCGATGCCGACATCACCGCGATCCGCGTCAGCATCGGCGCCGGCTCACCGCAGACGGTGACGCTGGACGCGACGAACCGCTTCACGCTTGACCTGAGCGCGCAGACCGGCCCGGTGGCGATCCAGTTGCAGGTCATGGACGACGCGCAGAACCGTGCAACGGCCGCTGCCACCTTCACGCCCGGTAGCAACCCGGGCGGGCAGCCGGGCGGGCTCGTCTCGATCGGCGTCATCCAGGCGGAGGATGTGACGCCGGGCGACGGCACCTCCGTCAGCATCTCGACCGGCGGCGCGGCGCAGATCCAGATCCGCACCACGGCCAATCCGGAGAGCGGCAGCGACCTCGTTGGCGGGCTGCGCCCCGGCGCCTTCGGCCTCGATGGGAACACCAACAACACCGATGGCGTCGCCGGCGGCTATGCCGATTTCGGCGCGACGGTGGGCGACCTGCTGACCTTCAACGTCACCGTTCCCGCCGGCCAGGCCGGCTCCGGCCTCATCCGCGTGCGCTACGGCAATGGCGGCACGGCCGACCGGCCGCTCGAGGTGCTGGTGAACGGCCTGAGCGTCGGCAGCTTCGGCTTCGGCCCGCCGCCCGGCGTGACCGGCACGGCCGCCTGGTCGACCTGGCAGGTGCTGGATATCCCGGCGAGCCTGGTCGCCGGCGCCAACACCATCACCTTCCGCCAGCTCACGGCCGCCGGGCCGAATATCGACCAGATCGAAGTGCTGGCGCCGCAGCCGGCGGACCCGAATGCGGAACCCTATGCCTTCTACGAGGCCGAGGCGGCGGCACTCTCCGGCGCCGTGGTGGTGACGCAGGACCGGAACCAGGAGGGGGCCGGCTATGTCGATTTCGACGGCTCCGGCGACCAGTCCATCACCTGGACCGTCAGCTCCGCCACGGCCGGTGCCTTCGAGATCGGCTTCCGCTACGCCCTCGCCGCCACCAAGGCGGACCGGCCGCTGACGCTGACGGTGAACGGCGTCAATCTCGGCCCGCTCAACTTCGAGGGCTTCAGCAACGTCGAGGAGAACCAGTGGCAGTTCCAGACCACGGTGGTGAACCTCCTCGCCGGCGCCAACACCATCCGCCTGACGGCGCCGAACGCGGTCGGGCCGAACATCGACCAGCTTCGCGTGGCGACGAGCGCCGGCTCAGGGCCGTTCGTGCCCGACTATGTCGCGGTGGCGGGCGAAACGAGGATCCAGCTCGAGCAGACCGCGGATGACAGCACGCGCATCCTGAACAGCCAGAATGTCGAGTTCTACTTCACGGTCGGTGAGGACGGCGTCTACGCCTTCGACCTCGCCGCCAATGCCGGGGCGCCGAACGGGCAGGGGCTGAGCCTTTATCTCAACGGTGTGCTGGTGGAGAGCCTGGCATTCCCCACGGCGGGTGAGCGGACGGCCTTCCTCGAGCTCGAGGCCGGCACCCAGTACCAGCTCCGCGTCGCCTCCACGGCGCCGGGCGCCGATGCGATCGACTATCTCGACATCCGGCCAATGCCGGCCGATCCGAATGCCGATATCGCCGTGCAGAGCCTCGACCCAGCCTATTTCGACAACCGGCTGCACTTCAACTACCTGCAGAACCCGAATTCCAGCAATCCGGGCCGCGACTTCAAGGAGAGCGGCACGGTCCGCATCACCAATACCGGCACCGCGCCGCTCTCGGTGCTCGATGCCGAGGTCAACGGACCCTTCGTGCTGGCCAACCCGGCAATCTTCAACGGGCTGACGCTGGCGGCAGGGCAGTCGATCGACGTGACGGTCCTGTTCAAACGGGCGGCCTACACGCCGCCGACGAGCAATGTGGATGCGACCTCGACCGTCTTCGAAGGCTCCATCCGCCTCGTCACCAATGATGCCGACAGCCCGGTGGCGACGATCGACCTGGCCGGCTTCTGGCAGGCCCGGGACGAGGGCGGGCAGGAGCCCAATGTCAACGAGATCTGGAAGGTCTTCGGCTTCGGCAATGTCATCGAGGGGCTTACGACCTCCGGCGGCGGCGAGAACTCGGTCCTCAACGACTTCGACCTCTACCGCTCCTCCGATGCGACCGAGGTGCTCTCGCCCTACTGGCGGATCGCCGATGGCGTGACCCAGGTGAAGGTGACCCACATCGCCGCATTCCATGGCGATGGCGGCGCCAACTTCCAGATCCACAATCCGGGCAACAAAGGCGCGGCTATCCAGCTCTACAACCACGGCGGCAACCAGAACCAGTCCATCCTGCCGCTGGTCGGCGGCACCAGCTTCGCCACTGCGACCTTCAATGCGGGCACCATCCCGGATAACTGGCTCGGCAACGATGTCTTCGGCAGGTCGATCGCCGGGCTTTCCACCGATCCGCGGCTGAACCCGGCGGGCGGCGGCACGCCGCCCGCCGGCACCGAGACCCTGAGCCGCGGCTATACCCACCGCATCTTCCAGGCCGTGGACAAGGAAGGGAACATCATCCCGAACGTCTATCTCGGAGTCATGGACTACACGGGCATCAACTACGACTACAACGACAACATGACCATCATCGAGGGCATCGCCCCGGTCGGCTTCGGTCGGCTGCTGAACGTGACGGGCCTCGACGATGCGGCGGCCGACCAGCGGCTGGTCTTCACCAGTATCGACAGCCCGGTGAATGCCAGCCAGGCCTTCCGCAACGAGGCGGTCATCACCCTTCGCAATGACGGCTTCTCGGCGCTCACCATCACCGGCATCACGGTCGGCGACCCGTCGGCCTTCCAGGTCGTCGGCACGGTGCCAGGCTCGATCGCGGCCGGCGGCACGGCGAATGTCACGGTGCGCTTCATCGGCACGCATTCGGGCACGGCACCCGGGGCGCAGCTCTACGAGAGCACCCTCACCATCCAGTCGAACGACACGGTGAACGGGCCGCGGGTGATCACCCTGGCGGGGCTCGCCCAGGAGTTCTCCGAGAACAACTCCGAGCCGACCGTGGCGCAGATCGTCGAGGCCTTCGGCTATACCACCGACATGGCACAGGGCGAGCTGGCGGGCGGTGGCGTGGTCGAGACGGTGGGCGACGAGGTCCTGCTGCCTTACCTGCAGCGACTCGACACCACGCGGCCGATCGAGGTCATCCAGCTTGCCGCCTTCCTGAACCAGGGCAACGTGGCGCGGCTCGGCTTCCATGGCCTGCAGTCCGCGCAGGTGACGCCGCTCTTCGCCAATGACGACCAGCAGGGCCAGACGGTGCTGCCGGATGCGCTGGTGGCGGGCGCCGGGGCGGGGGCGAATGTCGCCCGCGCCACCATCAACCAGAACGGCCCCTTCGGCCTGTACATCTCGGTCGATGGGCGCCCGACCTACTCCTCTTGGTCCGATCCGAAGATCAACAATGTCGATCCGAATATCGGCCAGCTCGTGGGCGACAACCAGGGCCACCTGATCCGCTTTTTCCAGGCCCTGGATGCGAGCGGCAAGGTGATCCCCGGCACCTTCATCGGCATCCAGGATTACCCGGGCGCCGGCAACTACGACTACAACGACCATATGTTCGTCATCAAGAACGTCCAGGCCTACAGCCCGGCCGGGCGGGAGGATGCGAACAGCGACGGCGTGATCGACGCGCTGCAGGCGGATGCCGACAATGACGGCACGGTGAACTTCTTCGATACGGCCGGGGGCAACCCGCCGAGCGGACAGTCGCCCGTCAGCGGGACGCCGGTTGCGATCGGGTCGGCGCCCGTGGTGATCGGCGCGGCGCAGTTCGACCTCGGCGGCCAGGGCGTGGCCTATAACGACACCACGCCTAATGTTGACGAGGGCGGCACCGCAGGCCGGAACGAGGGTGTCGACATCGTCGGCAACAACCAGGCCATCGGCTGGATCTCGAACGGCGAATGGGTCGAGTACACCGTCAACGTCCTGCAGGCCGGGCGCTACGACCTGGTCTTCAGGGCCGCGACCCCCGACCCGGGCCGCACCATCACCGCCAGCATCGAGCAGAACGGCACCGTCTACAGGACCGGCAACGCGGTCGCCATGGTCGATACCAACAGCTTCACCGTCTTCGCCAACAGCCAGGCGACGCAGCTCGACCTCAATGCCGGCGTGCAGACGATCCGCCTCACCTTCAACGGCGGGGCCTTCGACCTGCAGTCCTTCACCCTCGACAAGGCCAACGTCGCGCCGGTGGTGGCGCAGCCGCTGGCCGGGCAGGCGGCAACCCAGGGGCAGGCCTTTACCTACGCGCTGCCGGCCGGGACCTTCAGCGATGCGGATGGCGACGCGCTGACCTACTCGGCGACCGGCCTGCCGCAAGGCCTCACCATCAGCACGGCCGGGGTCATCAGCGGCACGCCGGCCGCGGCCGGCACCTACGCCATCAGCGTCATCGCCTCCGACGGCACGGCCAACGCAACCACCAACCTCGCCCTCACCGTCGCGCCCCCCGCTCCGGTGGCCAACACCCAGACGCCCTTCGGTGGGGCACCCATAGCCGTCGGCCTGTCGCCGGTGACGATTGCGGCGACCCAGTTCGACCTCGGCGGGCAGGGCGTGGCCTATAGCGACAGCACGCCGGCCACCGACCTTGGCGGCAGCGCGGGCCGCAACGAGGGGGTCGACATCGTCGGCAACAACCAGGCCATCGGTTGGATCTCGAACGGCGAATGGGTCGAGTACACCATCAACGTCCAACAGGCGGGGCGCTACGCCCTGACCCTCAACACCGCGGCCCTCGACCCGGGCCGCACCATCACTGCCAGCGTCGAGCAGAACGGCACCGTCTACGAAACCAGCAATGCGATCGCCGTGGCGGATACCAACAGCTTCACCGCCTTCGTCTTCACCCAGGCGGCGCAGCTCGACCTCAATGCCGGTGTGCAGACGGTTCGGCTGACCTTCAACGGCGGGGCCTTCGACCTGCAATCCCTCAACTTCGGCTTCCTGCCGCCGGACGGCCAGGGCCCCTTCTCCGGCACGCCGGTCGCGGTCGGGGCGGCGCCGGTGGTGATCGACGCAACGCGGTTCGACCTCGGCGGCCAGGGCGTGGCCTTCAGCGACACCACGCCGAATGTTGACGAAGGCGGCGTGGCTGGCCGGAACGAGGGCGTCGACATTGTCGGCAACAACCGGGCCATCGGCTGGGTCGCGAATGGTGAGTGGGTGGAATACACCGTCGACGTGCAGCAGGCCGGGCGCTACGCCCTCGACTTCACCACCGCGACGCCCGATCCCGGTCGTACCATCACCGCAAGCTTTGCGCAGAACGGCACCGTTTACAGGACCAGCGGCGCGGTCTCGGTGCCGAATACCAACAGCTACGCCACCTTCGCCACCGGCCAGGCGGTGCAGCTGGACCTCAATGCCGGCCTGCAGGTCATCCGTCTGACCTTCAACGGCGGACCCTTCGACCTGCAATCCTTCCGCCTTGCGCAGACCTCGGTCGCGCCGGCGGCGGCATCCCTCGCGGTGCAGGACGGCTTCGTCTTCGATGCCTTCGCGGCGAGGCTAGCGCCGGAGACGATGCCCATCGAGCCGCAAGGCCCCGTCGGCATGGTCGAGCCGGAGATCGTGGCGGAGCTGCCGGAAGCCCCGGCGACGCTGCCGATCCTCGTGCTCGACGAGGCGGAGCCGCGACCCGTCGAACTCGCCTGACCGCACTGGCCGGCCTGGCTTGCCCGGGCCGGCCCCCCTTCATTCCCGTGCTTCGCGCAAGGCGTCCCCGACATGGCCAGCCCGTCTTCCACGCTGCCTGCGAGCCTGTTCCGCTCCTGCCGAGGCGCCTTCCTCGGCGTCGCGCTGCTAAGCGGACTCGTCAACCTGCTGACCCTCTCGGGCTCCGTCTTCATGCTCGAGGTCTATGACCGGGTCCTGCCCAGCCGCTCGATCCCGACCCTGGTCGGCCTCTGCCTGGTTCTGCTGCTGCTTTACGCCTTCCAGGGCGCGTTCGACGCAATTCGCGGCCGCATCCTGGCCAGGGTCGGCGCCGCGTTGGACGAGGACCTGAACCAGCCGGTCTTCCGCTCCATCCTGCGCAGCTCGGTTGCGGCACCGAAGGCGGCCGAGGGGCAGCAGGCGATACGGGACCTCGACCAGCTTCGCGCCTTCCTCGCCGGCAGCGGCCCGGGTGCGCTGTTCGACCTGCCCTGGATGCCGCTCTACCTCGCCGTCTGCTTCGGCTTCCACTTCTGGATCGGGATGGTGGCGCTGGCCGGCGCGCTGCTGCTCGTCACCTTCACCCTGCTGACCGAGCTGCTGACCCGCAGCGCCACGCGTGATGCGGTGAAGGCCGCCGGCCTCCGCAACACCATCGCGGATGGCGCGCGGCGCAATGCCGAGGTGGTGCAGGCGCTCGGCATGGCCGGGCGGCTCGCACGGCGCTGGGGCATGGCGAATGGCCTCTACCTGCGGCACCAGCAGCGCAGCTCGGATGTCGCGGGCGGCTTCGGCGCCGTCTCCAAGGTGCTGCGCATGCTGCTGCAATCGGCCGTTCTGGCGGTCGGCGCCTATCTGGTGATCCAGGACGAGGTGACCGGCGGCGTCATGATCGCTGCCTCGATTCTCACCTCGCGGGCCTTGGCACCGGTCGAGCTGGCCATCGCCAACTGGAAGGGCTTCGCCACCGCGTGGCAGGGCGCGCGCCGGCTCTCGGCGCTGCTGCAGGCCGCGGCGCCAGAGGGCGAGCCGATGGCGCTGCCGGCGCCGCGCAAGTCCCTCATCGTCGAGCAGGCGAGCACCGGCGCGCCGGGCAGCCAGCGGCCGCTGATCCATGAGGTCGCCCTCCAGCTTCCGGCTGGCAGCGGCCTCGGCATCATCGGGCCGAGCGCCTCCGGCAAGTCCTCGCTCGCGCGCATGCTGGTCGGGGTCTGGCCGGCCTGGCGCGGCAAGGTGCGGCTGGACGGGGCGGCGCTCGAACATTGGCTGCCGGAGGATCTCGGCCGGCATATCGGCTACCTGCCGCAGGATGTGGAGCTCTTCGCCGGCACCGTGGCGCAGAACATCGCCCGCTTCGAGGAGGAGGCGGATCCGGGGTCGATCATCGCCGCCGCCACGGCGGCCAATGTCCATGAAATGATCCTGCGCCTGCCCGAGGGCTACGACACGCAGATCGGCGAGGCGGGCGCCGCGCTCTCGGGTGGGCAGCGGCAGCGCATTGGCCTCGCCCGCGCGCTCTACGGCAATCCCTTCCTCGTGGTGCTGGACGAGCCGAACTCCAATCTCGACACCGAGGGCGAGCAGGCCCTCACCCAGGCGATCCTCGGCGTGCGGGCGCGAGGGGGGATCGCCATCGTCATCGCCCACCGGCCGAGCGCGCTCGCCGGCGTCAACCTCGTCATGGTCCTGAACGAGGGGCGGGTGCAGGCCATCGGGCCGCGGGACGAGGTGCTGAACAAGGTGTTGCGCCCCGTACCCGTCGGGCCGGAGTCGAAGCCCGCCGCCGTTGCCCTGGTCAGGCCGCCCGTTGCTGCAGGAGCCGCATCATGATCCTCCGTCCCGTATCCGAGGCGCGGCGCTCGATCCGCCGGCACAGCCGGGTCGCCCTCGCCTCCACCATCCTGCTGGTCGGTGGCGTGGACGGCTGGTCCGTCGCCACCGAGATCTCCGGCGCGGTGGCGGCGCCGGGCAGCGTCGTGGTCGAGAGCAATGCCAAGAAGGTGCAGCACCCGACCGGTGGCGTCGTCGGCGAGATCCTGGCGCGCGACGGCGACCGGGTGCGGGCCGGCGACGTCGTCATCCGGCTCGACGAGACCGTGGCGCGGGCGAATGTCGCCATGCTCACCAAGGGTCTTGGCGAGCTGGTGGCGCGGCAGGCCCGGCTCGAGGCGGAGCGCGACGGGCTTGAGGTGATGGCCCCGCTGCCGGATGGGCTCGAGCCGCAGGCCTATGCTCAATGGCGGAGCGAGGCGCGGCTCTTCGAGAACCGGCGCCTCTCGCGCGAGGGGCAGAAGGCGCAGCTGCGCGAGCGAGTCTCCCAGCTCGACGAGCAGATCGCCGGGCTCCGGCTGCAGGGAGCAGCCAAGGCCGATGAGATCCGCCTCATCCAGGAGGAGCTGAACGCCGTCGAGCACCTTTGGCGGCAGAACCTGGTGGCGATGAACCGGCTGACGCTGCTGCGCCGGGAGGAGACGCGGCTGCGCGGGGAGCATGGGCAGATCCTCTCCGGCATCGCCCAGGCCCGGGGGCGAATCAGCGAGACCCAGCTTCAAATCCTGCAAATCGACCAGGACCTGCGCAGCGAGACGGGGAAGGAGCTGCGCGAGGTCAAGGCCCGCATCGCGGAGATGGTGGAGCGGCGGGTGGCGGCGGAGGACCAGCTGCGCCGCATCGACATCCGCGCCCCGCAGGACGGCGTCGTCTACCAATCCGCAGTGCATACGGTGGGCGGCGTGATCGCGCCGGGCGAGCAGCTCATGCTGATCATGCCGGAGGCGGATGCGCTGACCATCGAGGTGAAGGTGGCGCCGCAGGATATCGACCAGCTCCTGCCGGGGCAGGACACCATGCTGCGCCTCTCGGCCCTCAACCAGCGGACGACGCCGGAGCTGCGCGGCCATGTCCGGCTCATCGCCGCCGACCTGATGACCGACCAGCGAACCGGCCTGCAATACTACCCCGTGCGGATCAACATCGCCGAGGGGGAAGAGGAGCGGCTTGGCGCGGCGCGGCTGGTGCCGGGCATGCCGGTCGAGAGCTTCATCCGCACCGGCGAGCGGACCGTCTTGTCCTATCTCACCAAGCCGGTATCCGACTACTTCATCCGGGCTTTCCGCGAGGAGTAAGCAGGACGCGGGAGATCCTGGTCGGCACCGGGTCTCGGTGCTCAGCCGCGCGGCCGGTCCACGGGACGCCAGGCTGGACGGCGGAGGACTGGCCTGCCAGGGGATTGCGGCGACCGGGCGGGGCCTGCCACCCGCGATCCGCCGATGATACCGCGGTCGAGGGCATGCGCGGGCGGGGCAGGGGTATTCGGTGCAAGACGCCTCACCGGCACGGGCAGGGTAACCGATCGCTCTCGGCCTTCGCCGGATACTTGCGCCCCGATGGGGACGGCGTGGCGACCGGGCCGCAGGCCCAGCCTCCTGCGCTAAGCCGGTCGAGTAAAACCGGCGGGTTCCACATCTTGCCTGCCGCGCGAGACATGACCTCGTCCCCATCCAGGCCTCCCCTACGGCGCAGAAGCGCAGATCACGACCGGTGACGCATTTACAAACCGCCGGGCCGGGCAATCTCTCCCGCCGTGCCGACCTTCGGGGCGGGAGGGTTCCTTTGCGTATCCGAAGCGACTTGTTGAAGGGGTAATGATGAGCCTTTTGCCCGTGTCCCTGGCGACCTGGAGCGGTGCGTCGCGGGTCCGCCCGCTCAACGACGTGCCGTCGCGCGATGGCCAGTACATTCTTTGCTGGCTGCAACAGGCCTTGCGCGCCTTCGACAACCCGGTCATCGACGCGGCCATACGGCTCGGCAACGAGCTGAGGCTTCCGGTGCTCGTCTATCACGGCCTGCGGGAGGACTATCCCTTTGCCTCCGACCGGCTGCACCGCTTCGTCCTCGGCGCCAGCCGTGACGTGGTGCGCGGCTGCGCCGGGCGCGGCCTTGCCTGCGTGCAGTATGTCGACCGCGCAGCCAAACGCGAGAAGGGCCTGGTCTACCGGTTCGCAGCGCAGGCCGCCGCGCTTGTGCTGGAGGACCAACCCGCCTTCGTTGCACAGTGGCAGGCCGAACGGGTCGCGGTGAAAGCCAGCACGCCCGTATTCGCGGTGAACGCTGCCTGCCTCGTCCCACCGGCCGCTCTCGACCAGGGCATCGGCACGACCTCGGCCTTCCGTCGGCGTCATGAAAAGGTGCGGGATGCGTGGTGCGGCTGGACCGACGAGGAACCGGCGGTCGCACCTTATACCGGCCCGCTGCCCTTTGCCCCTGACGATCTTGGGCAGATGGATGATGCAGCGATCGACGCCCTCGTCGCATCCTGCGCGATCGACCATGCGCTCGTCCCCTGCCCGATGTTCCCACCGACGCGCGCCGAGGTGCTGCTCCGCCTCGCCCGCTTGCGTGAGGAGGTGCTGCCGGCCTATGCCGGCGCGCGGAATGACGCACGCCGCCCGGAAGGGGCGTCGACCCTCTCGCCCTATCTCCACTTCGGAATGGTGGGCCCGCGCGAGATCATGGCCACCATCGCCGATGCCGATGTGCCGGACGCAAGCCGAGCCAAGTTCGCGGACGAGCTGCTCAGCTGGCGCGAATGGTTTCACTACAAGGCCCGCAGCCTGCCCGTGCCGGAAAGCTACTTGCGCGTGCCGAACTGGGCCCGCACGACGCTCGCCGCGCATGCAGGCGACCCGCGGCCTGAGTTGGAGACGCTCGATGCGCTGGTGCACGGCGAGACCGCCGACGAGACCTGGAATGCGTGCCAGAAGCAATACCTGCTCGATGGCTGGATGCACAACAACCTCCGCATGTACTGGGCGAAGAAGCTGATCGCGATGACCCCTGACGCCGAGATCGGCTGGGCGACCGCCTGCTATCTCAATGACCGATTGAGCCTCGATGGCCGTGATCCGTCGACCTATGGCAACCTCGCCTGGGCATTCGGCGATGCCGCGCCCGGCTATGGCGACCGTCCCATCTACGGGCTGATCTCGACCCGCAGCGATCGTTCGATCCGAGAGCGGCCGAACGGCCCGGAGTGGATTGCAGCCGCCGCCTCGCGCCCGGTGTTCCGGCTGACGGTGCCTGACAAGCCTCCCACCGATCCGTATCTCGCGGCCAAGCGGCCGACCTGACCCGCGGTCGGTTCAACGAGCATCGCCCGTAGCGATGGCCTTCAACCACCCGGCATAGGGCGTGCTCGTGCGTTGCGGCGTGGTCCGGCAACTACGGTGATCGGCCCATCAGTGCGCGATGGATGGCGGCAGTGCCAAGGCACATTGCAACCAATCGGTGATTTCGGAAGTGGGATGATTCGCCGAATACTGGCGTCGCGGCAGTGGCTGCAGGCCGAGCCGACCTGCTTTGCGGAAGGCAGCGCCTGTTCGAGCCGTTTGTGGCTGGCGCAGGGGCTGGCAGGACCTCGCTGATGACGCAGAGAGCAATTCGCTCAATGAGTGGGCGCCATCCCGTTTGAAGGCGTTGGAATTGTCGCAAATTGGGCAGTCAGCACGAATTTTTCGGCCTGCTCGCGGTTGCCCTGGCTGAGCCGATGATGCAGTTGTCATGGATAGCAGCCGCAAATCGGCTTGCGGCCGTGTGCTGCTGCGGAGTTCTGCCTTGCCGATCCTCACCGTTCGCCACGTCACGACCTACCGCTACCGCCAGCCGGTCGCTTTCGGCGAGCACCGCATGATGCTCCGCCCGCGCGAGGGTCACGACCAGCGGCTGATCGAGGCAAGCCTCGACATCGCGCCTGCGCCGCAGGAGTTTCGCTGGGTGCACGACGTCTTCGGCAATAGCCTGGGCGTTGCGCGCTTCGCCGGCCGGCACAACGAGCTGCGCTTCGACAGCCTGGTGCAGCTCGATCATCAGCCGCTGCACTCGCTCGACTTCTCCGTCGAGGATTATGCCCGCATCTGGCCCTTCGCCTATGACCGGGACGAGATTCCAGACCTTGCCCGCTCCATCGAGCGGCACTGGAGCGACCCGGAACGCCGAGTGGACCGTTGGGCACGCCGCTTCCTCCGTCGCGGCGGGACCACCGGCACGCTGGCGCTGCTCGAGGCGATGACGCATGCCATCCGGGATGAGCTGACCTATATTCCGCGGCACGAGCGCGGCGTGCAGGAGCCGTTGAAGACCCTCTCCTCCGGCAGCGGCACCTGCCGCGATTTCGCGGTGCTGCTGATGGAGGCGGCCCGGTCCCTCGGCCTCGCCGCGCGCTTCGTGTCCGGTTACCTGTATAGCCCAGGACATGATGCCGGCGGCCATCGCGGCGGCGGTAGCACCCACGCCTGGGCGCGCGTCTACCTGCCCGGTGCCGGCTGGGTGGAGTTTGACCCGACCAACGGCATCGTCGGCAACCGCGACCTGATCCGCGTGGCGGTCGCGCGCGATCCAGCGCAGGCACTGCCCTTGCATGGCACATGGACCGGGTTTCCCTCGGACAGCCTCGGCATGACCGTCGAGGTCAGCGTCACGGCCAATGCATCAAGCGCCGCCGTCCCGGCGAGCGCGGCTCGAGCCTCCGCTCCCCTCTGACCGAAGGATAAGCTGCCATGCAGATCCGCGCCGGCTTCGAGATCACCTATGACTGCCCGCAACCAACCCCGATGCTGCTGCTGCTGTCCGTCCATCCCGAGCGAATGGCCGATGTCATCGGCGCGCACCAGATCCGCTTCGATCCAGGCATCGGCAGGAGCGACTACCGGGATGGCTTCGGCAACATGTGCCACCGCATCGTCGCACCCGCCGGGCGGCTCACCATCTCGGCCGACTTCGTGGTGCAGGATCCCGGAACGCGCGACGCCGCGGCACCGGAAGCGCCACAGCACGCCGCGCAGGACCTGCCGGACGAGGTGCTAGTGTACCTGCTCGGCAGCCGCTACTGCGACACGGACAAGCTGCTCGACATCGCCTGGTCGCTCTTCGGCCACACGCCGCCAGGCTGGCCTCGCGTGCAGGCGATCTGCGACTATGTGCATGACCGCATCGCCTTCGGCTACGAGCATGCCGATGCGACGCGCACCGCCTTTGGCGGGCATACGGACCGCCGCGGCGTCTGCCGCGACTTCGCCCACCTGGCCATCACGCTCTGCCGCTGCATGAACATTCCGGCCCGCTACTGCACCGGCTATCTCGGCGATATCGGCATGCCGCCGGTCGACTGTCCGATGGACTTCAGCGCCTGGTTCGAGGCCTATCTCGGCGGCCATTGGCACACCTTCGACGCGCGGCACAACACGCCGCGGATCGGCCGCATCCTGATGGCGCGCGGGCGTGACGCGACCGATGCCGCCATCACCACCACCTTCGGGCCATGCACGCTTTCGGGCTTCAGGGTGGTCACCCATGAGGTGCCCGCCCTGGCCGGTCTCGCCCAGGCTCCGGCGTTACCGGAGGAGGCCTCGACGCCCGCCACGATGCAGGACGGAGCGGACGCCGCCGTCATGACCATGGCGCGGCCGGACGACCACGGGCTGCCACAAGGGTGAGCGTCGCGCCACCAGCGCCCGTCACCCTGCTCAATGCCGGGGGCAGCTCTCGCTGCGTGTTGCTCTGCGAGCATGCGACGAACCACGTGCCCGCGCAGTATCACGGGCTCGGGCTGCCGCCGGCCGAGCTCCAGCGGCATATCGCCTGGGACATCGGCGCGGCGGCGCTGGCACGCCGGCTCTCGGCGCAGCTGGACGCGCCGCTCTTTCTCCCTCGCGTCTCGCGCCTCATCATCGACCTGAACCGCCCGCCCGGCTCGCCGACCAGCATCCCAACGACGAGCGAGGCAACCCTGATTCCCGGCAATCGCGGCATCGACGCCGCGGAGCGGGCACGGCGGGAGGCCCTGTGGTTCGCGCCGTTCAACGCCGCGGTGGCAGGCTTCCTTGAGGATCGTGCAGCCGCGGGGCGGCCTGCGGCAGTGGTCGGCGTGCACAGCTTCACGCCGGTCTATCTGGGGGAGCGACGGCCATGGCACGGCGGGATCCTCCACGCCCGCGCTGCGCGCTTCGGCCGCGCACTCGTCGCAGCGCTTGCGGCGGAGCCGGGCCTCGTCATTGGTGACAACGAGCCCTATCGGATCGAGCCGGACATGGACTGGACCGTGCCGGTGCATGGCGACGCGCGCGGCTTAGATGCGGCGCTGCTCGAAGTCCGCCAGGACCTCCTGGGCGACGAAGCGGGGATCGAGGCCTGGTCGCGCCGGCTGGCCGCGGCGCTGGAAGCGGCGTTGCGGTGAGCCAAGCGGCAGGAAAGTCACTCCGCATGGAGGTCCCGTCACGAGCAAAGGACGTGGTCTCGTCCTGGCGCCCGGCGCCAAACATCGGGGTGGGCAGCGACACAGGCCGGAAAGCGCCGCAGGCTCGCAACGAGGCCCCCGGCTATCGTCCAACGCGTGCCATATCCCGGTTTCGTGATCGCGGTCCGTATGAAGAGGGGCGATCGAGCGCGGAACGGTAAGCCTGCGTCACACGGTGGCGTGATAACGAGGCCTCATGTCCTGCAACGTGTCCGCGGGCGCCGGCAGCCGGCCGCCCCGGTTGCGGTTCGCCCTTCTCCTCTTCGGCCTCGTGCTCGCGGTCCTGATGCCGGCCATCGGCTTCGGCGGGTTCGCCGCCTAGGAGGCAGTGCAAGCGCGCGAGGCCGGGGCCGAAGCGCAGTTGCGCGACACGGCGCGCGCCCTGGCGGCCACTCTCGACCGGGAGGTGGACCGCCGCCTCGGCATCCTGTGAGGGCTGGCCGCGGCCGAGGCCCTCGACGGGCCGGAGCCCGACCTGGTGCGCTTCGAGGCACAGGCACGGCGCGTTGTGGCGGCCTTCGATTCCACCGCTGTCCTGGTCGACACCGCGTCGCGCCGCCAGGTCATCGACACCACGCTGTCGCCAGGCGTGCCGGGCGAGGCTGCAGCCCCGGCCCTCGCACGGGTGGTGTTGAAGGCCGAAGAGCATTTGGTGACCGACCTGGTGATGGGCCCGGCCATGGCGCGGCCCGGCATCGCCATCGCCGTCCCGGTGGTCCGCGGCGATCGGATCCCCTTCGTCCTTGCGCTGCAGGTGGACCCCGAGGCATTTCGGCGCGTCCTCATGGTCTAGGGCCTGTCGGCCGGCTTCTTCGCCTCGCTGACGGATGGCCGCGGCGTGGTGGTCGCGCGGTCCGACGCGCTGCACGGGCAGCGGCTCGGCCGGACGATCCCGGATGAGAACAGGCGACAGCTGGCCGGTGCCTATGCGGGCACCTACCGCGCCGCGACCTTCGACGGCACGGAACATGTGTTCGGCTTTCACCGGCTCGATCTCGCAAAGGGATGGACCGTCGTCGCGGCGCAGCCGGCCGCAGTCTTCGACGCCCCTCGGCGCACCGCGGCTGGCATGCTCGTCGCTGGTGCCCTTCTGGCACTGGCACTCCGGGCCGCATTCGTCATCGTCGCCGCGAGGGCGGTGCTGTTGCCGGTCCGGAGGCTCGAGGCCTATGCGCCCGCGGGCTCGCCAGGGATGGCGGCCTGCCGTCGCCGACGGGGTCGGCCGCGGCGATCCCACCCGCACGGGTAGCCGAGCTTGAGGCCTTGCGGGACGGTTTTGCGGCGGCCGGATCCGCGATCGCCATGCGCGAGGCGGCGCTCGCCGAGCGTGCCGAGCGGCTGCGCGAGAGCGAGGCGCGGCTCCGGCTGGCCAGCGAGGCGGGCGGCATCGGCTTCTTCTGGGCCGACCTCGCAACCGGCGAAACCCAGTGGTCCGAGACGATGTACCGCCTCTATGGCCTGGAGTCCGCGCGCCCGGCGCCCTCGATGAGCATCGGTGGCGGGCACTCGACTTCGTCCATCCGGAGGATCGGGATGCCTCGCGGGAGCAGCGCGGCGCCCTTGCTGCGGACCCGGCGGCCGGAGCCTTCGCCTTCGAGTTCCGCATCCGCCGCGGCGACACCGGCGAGACGCGCTGGATCGCCAGCCGGGGAGAGTTCGTCCGCGGCCCGGCCAGCCGGGTTGTGCTGGTGCGTGGCGCGCAGCAGGACGTCACCGAGCGCCGCGCGGCCGAGGACCGGCTGCAACTCATGGTCCACGAGCTGAACCATCGCGTGAAGAACACGCTTGCCACGGTGCAGGCGATCGCGTCGCAAAGCCTCCGCGGTGCCGACCCGCTCCTGTTCCGCGGGCTGCAGGCTCGCCTGCTGGCGCTGTCCGCGGCGCATGACGTGCTGACCCGCGAGGGGTGGACGGGTGCGGATATCGATGACGTCGTGGCCTGCGTACTCGCCCCGTACGGCAGGCCTGGGGGCGAGGTGCAGGGAGACCGCTTCCGGGTCTCGGGTCCGTCGCTGCGGCTGGTGCTGCGTGCCGCCGTGGCGATCTCGATGGCGCTCCACGAGTTGGCCACCAACGCGATCAGGTACGGCGCGCTCTCGGTCCCGGCCGGCGAGGTCGAGATCCATTGGGAGGTGGTGCCGGGCGCCACGCCGCAGCTCCGCCTGAGCTGGATGGAGCGCGGCGGCCCGCCGGTCGGCCCGCCGGCGCGGCGGGGCTTCGGCACCAGGCTCGTCGAGCGGAGCCTCGCGCACGACATCCGCGGCACGGCGCGGATCAGCTTCGACCCCGGCGGCGTCGCCTGCCACATCGAGGCGCCGCTGGCGGGCGTCGCTGCGGCGGCCGAGGTCGTGCCGCTGCCCCGCGTGGGTCGGATGCGGCGGGATTAGACCGGGCGTGGCTTCGCTCCCGCCATACCGAGGCTGCCGGGCGAGCCAGGCGTGGGGCGCCTGTCGGAAGGCCGGCCGTGCCCATCCGGCCCCCGCCGCTTCGTTCACGCTGCGAGCGAATCCGTCTCGGAACCCGGTGATCGAACGAGCGTCCGGAGCGGGATGCAAGGCTCCCGCTTCATCCCTCGAGCCGGAAGGTGACGATGGCTGCGACGGTGACGGCGCATCGGCCGTCGCGGCTTGTGGTGCAGCGCCGATCCCTGGGATCCATCCGGCACTCATCGGGTTTCTCCCAGGGCTGCACCAGGTTCACTAGGAGCGACGCCTCCTCCGGCCCGCCATCGTGGCGGCTGGACTGGATTGCGCCGGATGGGCAGGCCTCCGCCACCGCAACCAGACCTCCGGTCGTGGTCGCGTCATCCGGCGCGATCCAGGGTCCGACGCCACTCGCCCTGAAGACGCCGGGCCGCCTGGGCGCAGAAGCGGGCATGGAGGCAGCGCCTGGCCTCGAAGCTGATGATGGCGTCGCGGCCCTCGGCGACCCCGACGGCCGGCGCCGGCTCGGCCTTCCGCGCGGCGAGCTTCTCCGCGATCGTCCCACGCGCCGTGATCTCGGCTGCCTCGGCGTCGGACAGCCCATCCCCGCGGTCTTCAGGCCAAGGCGGCGACGAGGTGGCAGCATTTCAGGCTGTGCTCAACCCCGGCCGCCTCGGTCAGGAGCAAGAGGAGCTTCTCGCGGGAGCGCACCGCGATGGTCGGCCCGGTCTAGTCCGGCAATACGTCATTCACCGCCGGCAGCGTCATCATGCAGCCGGAAGCGGCACCCGCGCCAGCACGGCCTCGCCCTTGCCGCCCGCGGCGAGGCCACCCGTGCCGAGGGCGTAGAGAGCGCGGCCGTCGGGCGTGAGCGCCACGGCGGTGCTGCCCTCGACGCCGGGTGCGGGCATGGCCATGGGTGCGGCGGCACCGGGCGGCAGGCGCGCAAGGCTCTCGGCATGCGTCGCGGCATAGACCGTGCCGTCGGCCGCTACCGCGAAGTCGTCGATGCCGAGGTTCATCTCCGCGACCACGACGGGCGCACCGCCGTCCAGCCCGACCCGCAGGAGCTGCCGCGTCGCGGAGTTGGAGAGCAGCAGACCATCGCCGGCGCGCTTGATGCCGTTCACGCTCGGATAGGGCAGGGCCGGGTTGGGCCGCAGCAGCGGATGGTCGAGCCAGGCGGTGGCCGTGCCGTTCGCAAGGTCCACCAACCAGATCCGCCCGAGCGCACTGTCGGCCAGCAGCATCCGCTCCGGCGCAAGCAGCAGTCCGCCATTCGGGAATACTGCCCCGGGCAGGGCGATGCGCCCCGTCACGGCACCGGCGGAGTCGAGCAGCAGCACAGCCGCCTGTCCCCGCATCGCCGCCGGCCCGTCCATGAACGATGCGCCGTGCACCGCCAGCGCCTGCCGCCCACCGCCGAGCGCGGTCAGGCTGGCCGGATGCGCCGGCACCTCGGCAAAGGCGGCATGCCCGGCGACGGGCGACCAGGCTTCCAGCCGCCGCGCGAAGTAGTTGGTGAAGATCACGCGTCCGTCCGGTTCCACCACGAGATTCTCGAGGAAGGTGCCGTTCGGGAAGCGCGCGAGGATCCCGCCACCTACCTCGGCCTCGCCTTTAGCTCCGGCGGCTCGGCCCGATGCCCACTCATGAGCCGGAAGACCAGTTCGGGGTCCTCTCCGTCGCTGATAGGCGGTGACTCCGGCAGCCGCTGCCATTGCCAAGATGTCCCGCCTCTGGCGCAGGCGATGGCCTCTACGCCGGAGTTTCGCCCGACTCTCCCGCCCTGGCCCCGTGATCTCGCCGCCCTTGCAGTTGCCGCCATCGCGCTCGGCCTGGCGCATCCGATGCCGGATCGACAGGGTCGCATCCGCCAGAGATCAGCACCGGGAGCATAAGTCGAAGAAAGCCCGCGGCTGCTGGCGGCCGAGCGTGAGGGCCGCCCGGCTGGCGCGGAGATGCGGCAACGCTGCGCGGAACGCGACATGCTCTCCCGAGCCGAGGCCTGGTGTGCAGGCGAGACCGGAGGGTCAGCCGTCTGGGGCTTCCGGTTCATGAGCGCGAACCAGGCCGTGTAGCCATGGCCCGTCTCCTCAGCGTCTCCTGCGCCGGCGGTGACGCAGGGCTGGGCTGTCCGCCCTCGCTACGAAGCACTCGCAGTCTTTTGGAAGGAGCGGCCCGTATGGGACCCGGATTGGCAAGCGCTGGCCCCGCGGGCAAGCCGATGCGGAGTGGCAGAGACGATCAGGGGCTTGCGGGGGGGTGTGGCTGGGGGACCTGGATTCGAACCAAGACTGCCCGAGTCAGAGTCGGGAGTTCTACCGTTAAACTATCCCCCAACATCCCCGCCGATTGGCGGGGTGGGTTGGCCTGCGAAGCGCCACCACCTCGCAGGGCGCCGCACCTACCATTTCCCTCCACGGCCTGCAACCCGCCCCGGAAGGAAAGCGCTTGCCCCCGGGGCCGCATCCCCGGATCATGCCGTCCAGGGCGGTGCGGAGCAGCCTGCCCCGGGAAAACCCCTTGGCCCAAGACGATGCCGGATGACGTACACCCCCTTCGGCTGACAGAGCCCCCGCCTCCCAACCCGGTCCCGCCGGAGCGGCCCGCCCCGCTGCATGCCCGGTTCGCCGTGTCGCCCGCCCCGGCCTATGCCGCCCTCGACCTCGGCACCAACAACTGCCGGCTGCTGATAGGCTCGCCCACCGCCAGCGGCTTCCGCGTGGTCGACAGCTTCAGCCGCATCGTCCGGCTGGGGGAGGGGCTCGCCAGCACCGGCGAACTTGCCGAGCCGGCCATGGACCGCGCCGTCGCGGCGCTCGCCGCCTGCGCCGAGAAGCTCGCCCGCCGCCCAATCCGCCAGTTCCAGGCCGTCGCCACGGAGGCCTGCCGCCGCGCCGGTAACGGCGCCGCCTTCCTCGCCCGCGTCGAGAGCGAGACCGGCCTGCGCCCGCGCATCATCTCGGCGCGGGAGGAGGCGGAGCTGGCGATGGAATCCTGCGCCCCGCTGCTGGAGGAGACGGACCGCCGCGCCCTTCTCTTCGACATCGGCGGCGGCAGCACCGAGATCGCCTGGATCCGCGTGCCGCCCCGCGGCAGCCGCCCGCCCGGGTCGCCGACGGCGGAGCTGATCGGCTACATCTCCCTCCCTCTCGGCGTTGTGACCCTGGCCGAGCGCGCCGGCGCCTCCTGCTTCACCGAGGAGGGCTTCCACGCCGTGGTGGAGGAGGTGGCGACGCACCTGCTGGCCTTCGACCGCGTCCACTGCATCGGCCAGGAGATCAGGGCCGGCGGCGTCCGCCTGATCGGCACCAGCGGCACGGTGACGACGCTGGCCGGCGTCGCGCTGGCTTTGCCACGCTACCGCCGCCCGCTCGTCGATGGCCGCACCCTCGACATGGGCATGGCCGACCAGGCGCTCGGCGACCTCTTCGCCCTCGGCCGCGCCGGCCTCGCCGCGCATCCCTGCGTCGGGCCGGACCGGGTGGATTTCGTCCTGCCCGGCTGCGCGGTCTATGCTGCCATCCGCCATGTCTGGCCGCTGCCGGCGCTCACCGTCGCCGATCGCGGCCTCCGCGAGGGGATGCTGCTGAGGATGATGCGTGCCGATCGCTGGCCCGGCGCCCGGGCCGCCACCAGCCGGCGGGCCGTGACCTGAAGGGCGCGCCGCCCGGCGGGCGGGGGCTCACCACCCGGCTGAAGACCGCCAAGAAGCGCAAGATCGGCAGCCAGCGCTGGCTCGAGCGCCAGCTGAACGACCCCTATGTGCGGGCCGCGCAGCAGCAGGGCCTGCGCTCGCGCGCCGCCTTCAAGCTGATCGAGCTGGACGAACGCTTCCACCTGCTGAAGCCCGGCCTCCGCGTCGTCGATCTCGGCGCCGCACCCGGCGGCTGGACCCAGGTGGCGGCGCAGAAGGGCAGCACCCGCATCGTCGCCCTCGACCTGCTGCCGATGGACCCGCTGCCCGGCGCCATCATGCTCCAGGGCGATTTCCAGGACGAGGCGGTGGAGCAGGCCGTGCTCGCCGCCCTGGACGGCCCGGCGGACCTCGTCCTCTCGGACATGGCCCCCAACACCACCGGCCATGGGGCGACCGACCATCTCCGCATCATCGCCCTCGCCGAGCTGGCGCTCGATTTCGCGCTGAAGGTGCTCGCCCCGGGCGGCAGCTTCGTTGCCAAGGTCTTCCAGGGCGGGACGGAAAAAGACCTGCTCGACCTGCTCAAGCGCCATTTCGCCAGCGTGAAGCACGGCAAGCCGCCTGCCAGCCGGAAGGACAGCGCGGAGCTCTATGTGGTGGCGACCGGCTTCCGCGCCGGCTGACCCTTCTCCCGGCCCGCCTGCGCACCGATATGCGATTGCGAGGGGAGATCGTCCATGTCGCCCCGCCTGCCCGTCACCGAGGCCGCTGCCGATCCCTGGGCCTCCCTCCAGGAGGAGGCCCGGCGCACCGCCGCGGCGGAGCCGCTGCTCGGCGCCCTGCTGCACGCCATGCTGCTCAGCCGCGCCGGCTTCGACGAGGCGCTCGCCGCGGTGCTGGCGGAGCGCCTGGCCGACCCCTTCCTCGGCGCCGACCGCCTGGCCGGCCTGGTCGCCGAGGCGCTGGCGGCCGATCCCGGCATCGCCGAGGCCGCGCGGGCCGACCTCCGCGCCATCGGCACGCGGGACCCGGCGGCCGCCACTGGCCTGCTCGGTCCCTTCCTTCACTACAAGGGCTTCCATGCGCTCGAGGCGCATCGGGTCGCGCACTGGCTCTGGGCCGGGGGGAGGATGGCACTGGCCGGCTTCCTCCAGGCCCGCATCGCCCGGGTACTGGCGATCGACATCCACCCGGCCGCCCGCTTCGGCCATGGCGTCTTCATCGACCATGGCACCGGCGTCGTCGTCGGTGAGACGGCGGTGGTCGGCAACGATGTCTCCATCCTCCAGGGCGTGACCCTCGGCGGCACCGGCAAGGAGACGGGCGACCGCCACCCCAAGGTGCGGGACGGCGTGCTGCTCGGCGCCGGGGCCAAGGTGCTCGGCAATGTGGTGATCGGCCGCGGCGCCAAGGTCGGTGCCGGCAGCGTCGTCCTGCGCGACGTGCCGCCCTGCGCCACCGTCGCCGGCGTCCCCGCCCGCATCGTCGGCTGGTGCGGGGAGGCGGTGCCGGCGCTCGCCATGAACCACGCCCTGCCGCTCGACGGCGAGGCACCCTGACATGCGGGGCGGATATCACCGCCCTGCAACGCTCGGGTGCTGGACGCGGCCGCCGCCCTGGGGGTAAAGGGGGCCGCCAAGGTAGCGGATCGCCCGCCCCCGCGACGAATCTCGCGCGAAAGGTCCCCCTATGGCCCCCGAGTCTCTGCCCGATGCCGGCTCCTCCCGCAGCCAGCCACGCTCCCCGATCACCATCGCCGAGGCCTACGCCTTCGACGACGTGCTGCTGGTGCCCGCCTATTCCACCGTCCTGCCGCACCAGACCGATACGCGCACCCGGCTGACGCGGGAGATCGCCCTCAACATCCCCCTCGTCGCCGCGGCGATGGACACGGTGACCGAGGCGCCGATGGCCATCGCCATGGCCCAGGCGGGCGGCATCGGCGTCATCCACAAGAACATGACGGCCGAGGAACAGGCCGCCCAGGTCCGCCGGGTGAAGAAATTCGAGAGCGGCATGGTGGTGAACCCGGTCACCATCCATCCGGACCAGACGCTCGCCGATGTGCGGGCGCTGCAGGAGCAGTACCGCATCAGCGGCATCCCGGTGGTCGAGCGCGGCAAGGGCGGCGAGGGCGCCGGCCGCCTCGTCGGCATCATCACCAACCGCGACGTGCGCTTCGCCACCGACCCCGGCACCCGCGTCTATGAGCTGATGACGCGCGACAACCTGGTGATCGCCAATGGCGACATCTCGCCCGAGCAGGCCCGCACGCTGCTGCACCGCCATCGCATCGAGAAGCTGCTGGTGGTCGACGAGGCCGGGCGCTGCGTCGGCCTGATCACCGTCAAGGACATGGACAAGGCCCAGGCCAACCCGAATGCGGTGAAGGACGCGCTCGGCCGCCTCCGCACCGCGGCGGCCACCGGCGTCGGCGAGGACGGCTTCCGCCGCGTGGAGGCGCTGATCGCCGCCGAGGTCGATGTCGTCGTCGTCGACACTGCCCATGGCCATTCCGGTGGCGTGCTGGCGGCGATCGAGCGTATCAAGCGCCTCTCCAACACCGTCCAGGTCGTCGCCGGCAACGTCGCCACGCCGGAGGGCGTCGAGGCGCTGATCCAGGCCGGCGCCGATGCGGTGAAGATCGGCATCGGCCCCGGCTCGATCTGCACCACCCGCGTCGTCGCCGGCGTCGGCGTACCGCAGCTCACTGCGGTGATGGAATGCGCCGCGGCGGCCAAGGAGCGGGGCGTCCCCGCCATCGCCGATGGCGGCATCCGCACCTCGGGCGACATCGCCAAGGCCGTCGCCGCCGGCGCCGACTGCGTGATGATGGGCAGCCTCTTCGCCGGCACGGACGAGGCGCCGGGCGAGGTCTTCCTCTACCAGGGCCGCTCCTACAAATCCTATCGCGGCATGGGCTCGCTCGGGGCCATGGCGCGCGGCTCGGCCGACCGCTACTTCCAGCAGGATGTGCAGGACAGCCTGAAGCTCGTCCCCGAGGGCGTCGAGGGGCGCGTCGGCTACAAGGGCCCGGTCGGCACGGTGATCCACCAGCTCGTCGGCGGCCTCCGCGCCGCCATGGGCTATACCGGCAACGCCACCATTGCCGAGATGCAGGGCAATGCCCGCTTCCGCCGCATCACCGGCGCGGGGCTGCGCGAGAGCCATGTGCATGACGTGGCGATCACGCGCGAGGCGCCGAACTACCGGCAGGAGGGGTGATCCTCCGGGGGCGCTGCCCCCGGGCCCCCGCCGGGGCCAAAGCTTGGCCCCGGACCCCGCCATAAGTCAGGGCTGCATGTGGCTGCCGCCCGAGACCGTCATGTTCTCGCCGCTGATATAGACGGCGCCGTTCGACAGCAGGAAGCAGATCAGCGGCGCCACCTCGGCCGGCTGCGCCACCCGGCCGAGCGGGATGCGGGAGAGCGTCTGCTCGCGGAAGCGGTCACTGCGGATCACCTCCGTCATCGGCGTCTCCACCGTGCCGAAGCCGACCGAGTTGCAGCGTACGCCATAGCGCGCCCATTCCCGCGCGGCCGTCATCGTCATGCCGAACAGCCCCGCCTTGGCCGCGGAATAGTTGACCTGGCCGATGCTGCCGCGCTTCCCGGCGGTCGAGGAGATGTTGACGATGGCGCCCGTTGTGCCGCTCGGCTCCGGCATGGCCTCGCGCGCCCGGGCGCACATGTGCCGACCGACCGCCTGCAGCATCAGGTAGCAGCCGGTCAGGTTCACATCGATCACGGCCTGCCACTGCGGATAGGTCATCTTCTCGATCATCGCCGGACGGGTGATGCCGGCATTGTTGACCAGCCCATGCACCGCCCCAAACCGCCCCACCGCCCCGGCGACGCAATCCTCCCCGAATCCCTCCTCGGCGACATTCCCCTGCACAGCGAGGATCCGCTCCGCCGGCAGCGCCGCGGCGGTGGCCTCCAGCGTCTCGCCATTCCGCTCCACCAGCACGGCATTGCCGCCGAGGTCGAGCACCAGTTCGGTGATCGTCCGGCCGATGCCCTGCCCCGCGCCGGTGACGATCACCGTCCGCCCGGTGAGCTCCATCGGGTTCCGCATTGTCATTCCCTCCCGTTCCGGGGCGGGCAGTCTGCGCGGCGTGGCGGCCGGGGGCCAGAGGGTCTAGGCTGCGCCGACCCATGCCCCACCCAGCCCCGCCCCTTCGCCTCCGGGCCGCCGTCTTCGACGCCTATGGCACGCTGCTCGACGTCCATGCCGCGGTCGCCCGCCATGCCGCCCGCCTCGGCGAAGCGGCCGCCCCCGTCTCCGCCCTCTGGCGCAGCAAGCAGCTCGAATGGAGCTGGATGCTCTCCGCCACCGGCGCCTATGAGCCCTTCTGGTCGCTGACCGACCGCGCCCTCGGCCATGCGCTGGCCGTCCATGGCATCGCCGACACTGGCCTCCGCGCCGACCTCCTCGCCGCCTACCGCGAGCTCGACGCCTATCCGGATGCCGCGCCGATGCTGGCGGCGCTGCGGGGCAGGGGGCTCGGCACCGCCATCCTCTCCAACGGCTCGCCGGAGATGCTGCAGGCCGCGGTCGAGGCCGGCGGCCTGGCCCCGCTGCTGGACGACGTGCTCTCCGTCCACCCGCTGCGCTGCTTCAAGCCGGACCGCCGGGTCTATGCCCTCGCCACCGCCCGCTTCACCTGCCAGCCGCACGAGATCGCCTTCGTGTCCTCCAATGCCTGGGATGCCTACGGGGCGATGCGTTTCGGCTTCCGCACCTTCTGGGTGAACCGGGCCGGGGCGCCGGTGGAGTACTGGCTGGACGAGACGGCAATGATCCTCCCCGGCCTCGCCGCCCTGCCGGCCGTCCTCGCATGACGCCGGCCGCCCGCCTCGCCGCCGCCATCGACCTGCTGATCGCGCTCGAGGCCCAGCCCCGCCGGCCGGCGGACGCGACGGCGAATGATTTCTTCCGCAGCCGCCGCTACATCGGCGGCGGCGACCGCCGGGCGATCAACGAGCTCGCCTGGGGCGTCGTCCGCCAGCGCCTCCGCCTCGACTGGTGGCTGGAGCGCATCAAGTGCCGCACCACGGCCCGGATGCTGGTCGCCGCCGACCTGCTGCTGGAGGGGGGGCTCGACGTGGCGCAGGTGATCGCCTCCTTCCCCGGCGGGCAATATGCCGCCGAGCCCCTCTCCGTGCTCGAGGAGCGCCTGCTCCGCCAGCTCGATGCCAGCCGTGCCGGCATCGAGGGCCTTATCCACCCGGAGATGCCGGAGGCCATCCGCCTCGACCTGCCCGACTGGGTCCTGCCCGGATTCCGTGCCCGCTTCGGCGACCGCCTGGCGGAGGAAGCGGCAGCGATGGAGGGGGAGGCACCCCTCGATCTCCGTGCCAACCTGCTGAAGACCACGCGCGAGGAGGCCGCCGCGGCGCTGGCCGCCGAGGGTATCGAGACCAGCCCGACCCCCTTCTCCCCCTGGGGCCTCCGCCTGCCGCAGCGCCGCCCCGTCACCCAGACCCGCGCCTTCACCGAGGGGCTGGTCGAGGTGCAGGACGAGGGCAGCCAGCTCATCGCCCTGCTGACCGATGCACGGCCCGGGATGCGCGTCGTCGACCTCTGCGCCGGTGCTGGCGGGAAGACGCTGGCGCTGGCCGGCGCCATGCGGAACCGCGGCCGCATCACCGCCTGCGACGTCTCGGCGCCGAGGCTCGATGGGGCGGTGAAGCGCCTCCGCCGCGCTGGGGCCGACAATGTGGAGCGCCACCTGCTCGCCCCCGGCGATCGCTGGGCCAAGCGCCGCGCTGGGCAGTTCGACCGCGTTCTGGTCGATGCGCCTTGTACCGGTACCGGCACGTGGCGCCGCAACCCGGATGCGCGCTTGCGCACAGACCCCTCCGATCTCGCGGAGTTGTGTATAAAGCAGGCTGAAATTCTCGCCGGCGCTGCAGATCTGGTGCGACCCGGCGGGCGTCTGGTCTACGCTACCTGTTCGCTGCTGCCCGAGGAGGATGAGGCGCAGATAGACGCCTTCCTCGACCGGCACCCCGATTTCGCCCCTCTCCCCCTGGCCGAGGCCTGGGACGAGGCGGGCGCCGCCGGGGCTCCGCCGGCCGAAGGTCCCTATCTCGTCACCTCTCCCGCCAGGCACGGCACCGACGGCTTCTTCGCCGCCGTATTGCAACGCAAGCCCGAGGGGTAAGCCGGCAGGGAGCCGGTTTCGGGCCTTTCCACGGGGAGGGAAGCGCGCCCCATGATCTGCATCCGCCGCGCCCGGCCTGCCGACGCCGCCGCCATCGGTGCCGTCCATGTCGCCACCTGGCGCACCGCCTATGCCGGCGTGCTGCCGGAGGGCTATCTCGCCAGCCTTTCCACTCTGCGCCACGCCGCCGGCTATGAGGCGGCGATCGGCGACCGCCGCCATGGCCATGCCGTCTTCGTCGCCGTCGCCAAGGGGGCGGATGCTCCGGCGGGACAGCAGGCGGCGGAGGGCGGCACCGTCATCGGCTTCGTCTCCGGCGGCCGCTCCCGCCGGCCGCAGGTGGGCGAGGGCGAGATCGAGACGCTCTACCTGCTCGACGACTACCGCGACCGCGGCGTCGGGCGCCGGCTGGTCCGCGCCATGGCGGCGCATCTGGCCGCGATCGGCTGCCGCTCCGCCATGCTCTGGGTGCTGAAGGACAACCCGACGCGCTGGTTCTACCAGCGCCTCGGCGGCCGTCAGGTGGCCCGCGAGGCGATCCGCTTCGCCGGGCAGGGCCTGGAGCAGCTCGCCTTCACCTGGGACCCGATCGATACCCTGCTGCTGGCGACGGCCCCGGCCTCAGAGGCGTAACCACTGCTTGCCCTGGGCAGCGCGTTGTGCTGTGAGGCGCCATGAACGAGCCCCTCGCCGCCGCGGCCCGGCACGACCGCATCCTCATCCTCGATTTCGGCAGCCAGGTGACGCAGCTCATCGCACGCCGGCTGCGCGAGGCCGGGGTCTATTGCGAGATCTGGCCCTTCACCGCGACCGCGGAGCGCATCCGCGAGTTCGACCCGCGCGGCATCATCCTCTCGGGCGGCCCGGCCAGCGTGACGGAGGGCGAGAGCCCCCGCCCCCCCGAGGGCGTGTTCGGGATGGGCCTGCCGGTGCTTGGCATCTGCTACGGCCAGCAGGCCATGGCGCACCACCTCGGCGGCCAGGTCGAGAGCGGCCATCACCGCGAATTCGGCCGTGCCTTCATCGAGGTCACAGCCGAATGCGCCATCACCCAGGGCCTCTGGGCCAAGGGCTCGCGCGAGCAGGTCTGGATGAGCCATGGCGACCGCATCACCCGCCTGCCGGAGGGCTTCCGCGTCGTCGCCGCCAGCGAGGGAGCGCCCTTCGCCCTCATCGCCGACGATGCCCGCCACTTCTACGGCACCATGTTCCACCCGGAGGTGGTGCACACCCCGCACGGCGCCGCCTTGCTGCGCAACTTCACCAACCTCGTCTGCGGCTGCCACGGCGACTGGACCATGGGCGCCTTCCGCGCCGAGGCTATCGCCCGCATCCGCGCGCAGGTGGGGGAGGGGAGGGTGATCTGCGGCCTCTCCGGCGGCGTCGACTCCAGCGTCGCCGCGGTGCTGCTGCACGAGGCGATCGGCGACCAGCTCACCTGCATCTATGTCGACCACGGGCTGATGCGCGCCGGCGAGTCGGAGCAGGTGGTCAGCACCTTCCGCGACCGCTTCAACATCAAGCTCGTCCACCGCGACGCCTCGGACCTCTTCCTCGCCCAGCTCGCCGGCGTGACGGACCCCGAAGGGAAGCGGAAGATCATCGGCAGGCTCTTCATCGAGGTCTTCGAGGAGGAGCAACACAAGATCGGCGGCGCCGACTTCCTCGCCCAGGGCACGCTCTACCCGGACGTGATCGAGAGCGTCTCGGCGACCGGCGGCCCCTCCGTCACCATCAAGAGCCACCACAATGTCGGCGGCCTGCCCGCCCATATGCGGATGAAGCTGGTGGAGCCGTTGCGCGAGCTGTTCAAGGACGAGGTCCGGGCGCTCGGCCGCGAGCTCGGCATGCCCGAGGCGATCATCGGCCGCCACCCCTTCCCGGGGCCGGGGCTTGCCATCCGCATTCCCGGCGAGGTGACGCGGGAGCGCGCCGACATCCTCCGCCAGGCCGACACCATCTTCCTCGAGGAGATCCGCCTGGCTGGCCTCTACGACGCCATCTGGCAGGCCTTCGCCGTGCTGCTGCCGGTGAAGAGCGTCGGAGTGATGGGCGACGGGCGCACCTATGAGAGCGTCTGCGCGCTCCGCGCCGTCACCAGCACCGACGGCATGACGGCCGATGTCTACCCCTTCGACATGGGCTTCCTGACCCGCACGGCGAGCCGCATCGTCAACGAGGTGCGCGGCATCAACCGGGTGACCTACGACATCACCTCGAAGCCGCCGGGGACGATCGAGTGGGAGTAGGGAAGGGGTCTGGCGGAGAGGGTGGGATTCGAACCCACGGTACCCTTGCGAGTACTTCGGTTTTCGAGACCGACGCGATCGACCACTCCGCCACCTCTCCTGGTCGAGGGCAGCCCTATAATCGGCCGCGGCCCGGAGCGCAACGCCTTCACGCAATGCGGTGCCGCTCCATCACCAGCTCGGCGATGCGGCGGGCCAGCGCCGCCTGGTCATAGGGCTTCGCCAGCACCTCGAAACCATTTTCGGCCACGCTTCCCACCGGCCCGGCATAGCCCGTCGCCAGCAGCACCGGCAGACCGGGGCGAAGGCGTCGTGCCGCCTGCGCCAGCTCGGTCCCCGTCATGCCGCCCGGCATGACAATATCGCTGAACAGCAGATCGACCGGCTCGAGGCGCCCGAGCAATGCCAGCGCCTCTGGCCCATCCCGCGCGACCACGACCTGGAAGCCCGCATCGCGCAGCGTATCGGCCGCGACCTCGAGGACCCGCACGTCATCCTCCACCACCAGCACGGTCGCCTGGGCCACGTCATCAAGACGCTCCGGCATCGGGCCCGGCAGGCTGGGCTCCTGCGCCGGTGCCTCGGCCGCAGCCGGCAGGAAGAGCGTTACCACGGTGCCCTCGCCCGGGGTGCTGTCGATCGCCACATGCCCGCCCAGCTGCCGGATGAAGCCGTAGACCTGCGACAGGCCGAGCCCCGTGCCCTTGCCCGGCGCCTTGGTGGTGAAGAAGGGCTCGAAGGCCCGCTCCCGCACCTCGGGCGGCATGCCCGTGCCCGCGTCCCGGAGGGCGATGGCGATGTGCAGGCCGGGCGTCGCATCCGCATTGCCGACCAGCTGCTCCGCCTCCAGCCAGGCCACCTCGGTCGACAGTGTCACCGTGCCGCCCCTCGGCATGGCGTCCCGCGCATTGATGGCGAGGTTCAGCAGCGCCGCCTCAAGCTGCGCGGCATCGGCCCGGCCAGGCGGGACATCAGGGTCCAGCTGGACCAAGAGCGTCACCGCTTCACCCAGCGCCCGCTGGATCAGCGGCGCGAAGCCCTGCACCAGCGCATTCGCATCGAGGCTGGTGGCCTGCAGCCGCTGCTGCCGGGCGAAGGCCAGCAAGCTGGCATTCAGCCGGGCGCCGCGCTGCACCGCGTCCCGCGCCAGGCCCAGATACTTCCGCGCCCGCTCGTCGGCGCCCGGGCCGAGATGGCGCTCCAGCAGATGCACCGTGCCGAGGATCGCGGTCAGCAGGTTGTTGAAGTCATGCGCGACGCCCCCGGTCAGCCGGCCGAGCGATTCCAGCCGCTGCGCCTGCAGCAGCCCCGCCTCCGCCGTCTCGCGGCGGGAGATCTCGGCGCGCAGCGCATCGCGGTTCTGGCTCAGCCGGTGCAGCATCGCCTGCTCGGAGCGCCAGCGGCGGATCGCCAGCAGGGTGGTGAAGCCGAGCGCCAGCGCGACGACGAGGCAGACCGAGGCCGTCCAGGCGGTATCCGCCAGCCATTGCGCCTGGACCCGGTCGAGCGAGAGGGTGACGGAGACGACCAGCGGGTACTGGCCCACCTGGCGGAAGGCAGTCAGCCACTCGCCCCGCTCGCCGAAGCGCTCGATGATGGGGCCGGTGCTGCTCGGGTTGCGGACCGCCTCCGGCACCGAGGCGGGCTCCGGCGGCTCGAACAGCCCACTGCCTTCCGAGGGATGGGTGACCAGCACCTGCCCATCGGTCCGCAGCAGGGCGAAGCTCGCCCGGCCGCTCGGGTCCATCGCATGCCATTGCGCCTGGAAATAGCCCGGCAGGATGGAGCCGATCAGGGCGCCGTCGAACCGTCCTTCCGCATCCTCCCGCCGCCGGGCGACCGCGACGCTGACCATCCCGGTCAGCCGCGCCCGCACCGGCTCGCCGAAGACAACGCCCTGCTCCCCCTCGCGCAGCCGGCGGAAATAGGCGCGGTCGGCCACCGAGATGGGCGGGGTCGGCCAGGCGATGCTGAGCGTCGTCACCCGGCCGTCGGGCCGGGCGAGGTGCAGCGCGGTGATCTGCGCCAGCCCCTCGTCGAGGCCGCGGAGCCAGCGCTGGATCTCGGCGTTGCGGGCCTCGATCTCGTCCCAGCTCAGGCCGCGGATGCGGTCCTCCATCCGGTCGAGGACCAGGGCGTTGGTCTCGGCGACCTTCAGCGCATGTTCCTTGGCGACGGCGGAGAGCCGCGCGAGGTCGGCATCAGCCTCGCCGTAGAGGCGATGGCGGTCGTACAGGGTAACGCCGCTGAGGAAGCCGAGCGGCACGAGCAGGGAGGCGACGAGCAGCAGCCGCAGCGAGAGCGGCAGCCGATCAGGCGAGAACCTCCGCCGCGTCACGCCGGCAGCGTCTATCATCTCAAAGTCTCCAAAACGGTTCCCGGGCCGTGCGGGGCCACACGGCCGTCCGTCTATCACATTGGCGGGAGAATCGTCTCGTTACTCAAAGGGTCAATGGGCCTCGGCCCAACTCCGCCCGGTGCCGACCTCGACCGCGAGGGGCACGCGCAGGGTGGCGACGCCCTCCATCACCTCGCGGACTAGGGCGCCGGTGGCTTCCACCTCCGCCTCCGGCACCTCGAGCACCAGCTCGTCATGCACCTGCAGCAGCAGCCGGGCGCGGAGGCCGGCCTCGCGCAGCGCCCGCGGCAGGCGGACCATGGCGCGCTTGATGATCTCCGCGGCTCCGCCCTGGAAAGGGGCATTGATCGCCGCCCGCTCGGCGCCGGCCCGGCGCACCGGGTCCTTGGTGCCGATATCCTGGATCCAGAGCCGCCGCCCGAAGGAGGTGGAGACATAGCCGCGCAGTCGCGCTTCCTCCTTCAGCCGCTCCATCGCCGCGCGGATGCCGGGATACTGGCCGAAATAGGCATCGATGATGCCCTTGGCCTCGCCCGCGCCGATGCCGAGCCGCCCGGCCAGGCCGAAGGCGGACATGCCGTAGATGATGCCGAAATTGATGGTCTTGGCCCGCCGCCGCGCCTCGCGGTCCACCGCCTCCGGCGCGAGCCGGAAGATGTCGGCGGCCGTGCGCGAGTGGATGTCCTGCCCGGTCTCGAAGGCCTCCCGCAGCGCCGGCACCTCGGCCATGTGGGCCAGCAGCCGCAGCTCGATCTGCGAGTAGTCGGCCGACATCAGCACATGGCCGGGGTCGGCGACGAAGGCGCGGCGGATGCGCTGCCCCTCCTCGGTGCGGACCGGGATGTTCTGCAGGTTCGGCTCGGTCGAGGCCAGCCGCCCGGTGCTGGTGTTGGCCATGGAGAAATCGGTGTGGACGCGCCCCGTGCGCGGGTCGAGCTGCGCCGTCAGCCCGTCCACATAGGTGGATTTGAGCTTCGAGAGCTGCCGCCAGTCGAGCACCTTGCGGGCCAGCGGCACGCCCTGCGCGGCCAGCTCCTCCAGCACCGCGGCATCGGTGCCCCAGGCGCCGGACTTGCCCTTCCGGCCGCCCGGCAACTTCATCTCGTCGAACAGGATCTCACCCAGCTGCTTCGGCGAGCCGACGGCGAAGGGGCGGCCGGCGAGGCCATGGATCTCCCCCTCCAGCACCGCCATGCGGGCGACGAAATCCTCGCCGATCCGGGCCAGCTCCGCGCCGTCGACCTTGATGCCCTCCACCTCCATGTCGCGCAGCACGGCGACCATCCGCCGCTCCACCTGCTCGTAGAGGGCGAGCGCGCCATCCTCCCGCAGCCGCGGCCGCAGCACATGCCAGAGGCGGAGCGTCACATCCGCATCCTCGGCGGCATAGGCCGTCGCCTTGTCGAGGGGGACGGCGGCGAAGCTGATCCGCCCGCGACCCGTGCCGGTCACCTGGTCGTAGGGGACGGGCGTGTGGTCGAGATGGAGGCGGGAGAGCTCGTCCATTCCATGCCCGTGCTTCCCCGCCTCCATGGCGTAGGAGATGAGCATGGTGTCGTCGATCGGGGCGACCGCGATGCCGCCGTTCTCCTCACGGTCCAGCACTTCGAGGTCGTATTTGGCGTGCTGCAGCACCTTGAGCACGGCCGGGTCTTCCAGCAGCGGCTTCAGCGCCGCCATGGCCTCGGCGAAGGGCAGCTGCGGCGGCGCCTCGACCTTCCCCGGCTCCGCCAGCATGTCGCCCTGGCCGGCGCCGCGCGAGACATGGCGCAGCGGGATGTAGCAGGCCCGCCCCGGGGCCGTGGCCAGGCAGACGCCGACGAGATTGGCCTTCAGCGCATCGAGGCTGTCCGTCTCGGTATCGAGGCCGATGACGCCGGCGGCCCGCGCCTCGGCGATCCAGGCGGCGAGCGCCTCCGGCGTCGTCACCGTCTCGTAGGGGCCGAAGGGCACCGCGCCCGGATTGGCCGGTGCCACGGGCGCAGCGGCGGCCTGGGCGGCGCTGATGGCGCTGTTCCGGGCCCGCGTCGCCGCATCGCCGGCAGCCTCGCCGAGGCCCATCCGGGCGATGACGCTGCGGAAGCCCTGGTCGGCCAGGAATTTGGAGAGCGCCGCCGGCTCCGGCGGCCGCACCGCCAGCGCCTCGATCGGCACCGTCAGCGGCGCCTGGTCGTCGAGCGTCACCAGCCGCTTCGAGAGCCGCGCCTGGTCGGCATACTGCTCGAGGTTCTGCCGCCGCATCGGCTGCTTGATCTGGGCCGTGTTGGCCAGCACGGTCTCGAGGTCGCCATAGGCGAGGATCAGCTCGGCGGCCGTCTTCGGCCCGATCTTCGGCACGCCCGGGACATTGTCCACCGGGTCGCCGATCAGCGCCTGGACCTCGATGACCTTGCCCGGCGGCACGCCGAATTTCTCGACCACCTCCGCCTCGCGGATCGGCTTGCGCTTGATCGGGTCGAGCATCTGCACGCCCGGCCGCACCAGCTGCATCAGGTCCTTGTCGGAGGAGACGATGGTGACCTCGCCGCCCGCCTCATGGAAGGCGCGGGCATAGGCAGCGATCAGGTCGTCGGCCTCGAAGCCCGGATGCTCGACGCGCGCGACGCCGAAGGCCTCGGTCGCCTCGCGGATCAGGGCGAATTGCGGGACCAGCTCCTCCGGCGGCTCGGGCCGGTGGGCCTTGTAGTTGGGGAAGATCTCGTTGCGGAAGGTCGCGCGGGCCGCATCGAAGACCACCGCCAGGTGGCTGCCGCGATGCTCGGCGAGGAAGCTCGAGAGCATCTGGGTGAAGCCGAAGACGGCATTCACCGGCGTGCCGTCCGGCCGCGTCATCGGCGGCAGGGCATGATAGGCGCGGAAGATGTAGCCCGAGCCGTCGACCAGGACGAGATGCCGGGTCCCCGGTGCCGCGACGGGGACGGCGGCGTCGTCAGCGCCCGCTGGATCAGTGATGGTCGTTGCCACCCGCGCCCGCCTTCAATACATAGGTGATGGAGCAATAGGGGCAGGTCACCTGGTCCTGGTTCGGATTCATCGGCAGCCAGACCCGGGGGTGGCCGAGGCCGGGGCCCGCCACCTCGCCGTCGCAGGGCACCTTGCGGCTGGTCACCTCGATCTTCTGGATGGGGGTGACGCCCTCGACGAGCTTCGGGGTGTACTGGGTTATCTTGCCGTCGCGCATCGGCGCTCCTCATCGGGGAAGGCAGGTCGGCCGCACCATAGTCGCGGGCGGCGCGTGCGTCACGTCACCCCGCGCGGGGATGCGCCCGCCGCCAGGTCTCGAGCAGCGCCGCCGCATCCACCCTGGTGTAGCGCTGGGTGGTGGAAAGGCTGGCATGGCCGAGCAGTTCCTGGATCGCCCTGAGGTCGGCCCCGCCGCCCAGCAGATGGGTGGCGAAGGAATGCCGCAAAGCATGCGGCGTCGCATGCTCCGGCAGGCCGGCGAGGCGGCGGTAATGCTGCATGCAGCGCTCCGCGACCGTGGGGCTGAGCCGCGCCCCGCGCGCCCCGCGGAACAGCGGCGCCTCGGGCGGCGGGCCGCCCCGCTCGCGCAGATAGGCGGCGACGGCCTCCCGCACCGCCGGCAGCACCGGCACCAGCCGCTCCTTGCCGCCCTTGCCGAGGACCCGGAGCGCCGCCTGGCTGCCGGGCAGGGGCGCATCCCGCACATCGAGGGCCAGCGCCTCGCTGATGCGCAGCCCGCAGCCATAGAGCAGGGTGAAGAGCGCCACGTCGCGCGCCGCCTGCTCGGCCGGGCGCTCGGCATGGCCGGGCTGGTGGATGCTGCCGGTCCGGGCCGCCACCTCCTTCGCCTGCTCCGGTGTCAGCGCCCGCGGCACCGGCGGCTTGGCCCGCGGCCCACGGATATTGGCGATGGCGAGCGGCGCCACCCCCTGGGTCTTCGCCAGGTAGCGAAGGAAGCCGCGGATGGCGGCGAGCTGGCGGGCCCGCGTCGCATTCCCCGCCCCGGCATTGGCCCGGGCGGCGAGGAAGGCGCGGATATCGGCCGGCCGCAGCGCGGCAAGGGCCGTGAGATCAGGCTCCTCGCCCAGATGCCCGGTGAGAAAGCCGAGGAAATCACGGAGGTCGAGCCCATAGGCCGCAACCGTGTTGGCCGCCGCCCGACGCTCCCGCGCCAGCCAGTCGAGATAGCCGGCGGCGAGGGCGCGGGCCTCGGCCAAAGGCCTACCGCGCCAGGGCCGCCGCCACCGCGCGGCCGAGGAAGGCCAGGGTCGCCGTTGCCTGCCGGGTCGGCAGGGCCTGCGGGTCCCGCGCGCCGAGCGCCATCAGCGTCGGATGCCCGGTCCAGACCGGCACACGCACCAGCGCATCCCGCATGACGAGGGAAGCAGCCTCCTGGTGCAGCAGCTCGATATCGGTCGGCGCCGGACGCACCAGCGCATCCTTCCCCGGGCCGAGCAGCGCCGCCACCATGCCGCGCGGCAGCTTCGGCACGCCGCGGCGGTCCGGCGTCTCGGCGAGCAGCGTGCAGCTTTCGACGCCGAGCAGCGCCGGCAGCTCCTCCGACACCGTCTCGACCACGTCCTGCGCCCGCATCAGCGCCAGCACGGCGAGACGGACGCGGATGGAGAGGCCATGCCCCGCCCGCCCGGCGGTGACGGCGGCATCCACCTCCGCCTCCAGCGAGCGGATGCGGCGCCGCTCGGCGGCCAGCATCGCCGCCATGTGGTCGGCGAGGCGCTCGCCGTGGATGCGCTTCGGCGGCGTGAGCGCGCGGAACAGGTCGGGCCGTTCCGCGAGGAAGTCCGGATTGGCCTGGAGGAAGGCCGCCACCGCCTCGGGCGCCGGAGGGGGAAGGGGGGCCGCGTCGGGCGCCGGGAGCAGCACCAGCTCCGCGCCGGGCATAGGAGCGGCGCTCACAGGATGCTCTGGCCCGTCTTGCGCCAATCGGCCAGGAAGCTCTCCAGCCCACGATCGGTCAGCGGATGCTTGAAGAGCTGGCGGATGACATTGGGCGGCAGCGTCGCCACCTCCGCACCGAGCTTCGCCGCCTGGACCAGATGGACCGGGTGGCGGATGGACGCGACCAGGACTTCTGTCTTAATATAGGAGTAGTTTCGGTAGATCTGCAGGATGTCCGCAATGAGGAGCATGCCATCATAGGCGATGTCGTCGAGCCGGCCGACGAAGGGCGAGATGTAGGCCGCGCCCGCCTTGGCCGCGAGCAGGGCCTGGGTCGCGGAGAAGCAGAGGGTGACGTTCACCTTCGTGCCCTCGTCCGCGAGGCTGCGGCAGACGCTGAGCCCTGCCTCGGTCAGCGGCACCTTCACCGCGACATTCTTGGCGATGCCGCGGAGGAAGCGGCCCTCGGCCAGCATGGTGTCGAAGTCGGTCGCGGTGACCTCGGCGGAGACCGGGCCCGGGGTGATCTCGCAGATCTCGGCGATCACCTCCGCCATCTTGCGCCCGGACTTGGCGATGAGGCTCGGATTGGTGGTGACGCCATCCACGAGCCCGGCCTCGGCCAGGGCTCGGATCTCGGCCACCTCGGCAGTGTCGACGAAGAACTTCATGCGGATGGGCCCTCAGGCAGGCCCCTTGCGGGGCTGCGTTGGATGTGGGCTCGGCCGGCTGGGCCGAAGGGACTCAAGGACCTGAAATCGTTGCGTATTTGCTCAGGATCAGGATAGCCGATGCAGGCCGGTTCGGGGAAGCGGCGCGATATGAAGGACACGCCACCTGTGTTTTCCGCGCAACGGGTCAAGGTTCTTTTGCCGCTCCCTCTCATGGGGGCCTACGATTACCGCGTGCCGGCGGAGCTGGATATCCACCCAGGCGATTTTGTGACCGCCTCGCTCAATCACAGGCCGATGATCGGCGTGGTCTGGGATGCCGGGGAGGGAGGCGAGGCGCAGCCGGTGGCCGACAACCGGCTGAAGCCCATCACCGGCGTCCTCCCCGCCCCGCCGATGACGCCGAGCCTCCGGCGCTTCATCGACTGGGTGGCGGCCTATACGCTGAGCCCGCCCGGCGCCGTGCTGCGCATGGCGATGGGCTCCACCGCCGCGCTGGAGCCGCCGAGCCAACAGGCCGGCTGGATGCTGGCCGGCCCCGGCTCCAACCGCCAGCCGCGGATGACGCCGGAGCGCCAGCGCGTGCTGGCCGAGATGCAGCCTGGCCGGGTCTATGCCGGGGCGCCGCTCGCCGAGGCGGCCGGCGTCTCGCTCGGCGTGCTGCGCGGCATGGCCGATAACGGCCTGATCCGCCCGGCCCTGCTGCCTCATGCCAGCCGCTTCTCCCGGCCCGACCCGGACCATCCCGGCCCCGCCCTTCGCGGCGCCCAGGCCGAGGCGGCGGCGCGCCTCGTCGCCAAGGTGGCCGCGCGCCAGTTCGGCGTGACTCTGCTCACCGGCGTCACCGGCTCCGGCAAGACCGAGGTCTATCTGGATGCGGTGGCGGAAGCCCTGCGCCAGGGCCGCCAGGCACTGGTCCTGCTGCCGGAGATCGCCCTCTCCGCCCAGTGGCTGGAGCGGTTCAAGGCGCGCTTCGGCGTCGCCCCGGCCCTCTGGCATTCCGAGGTGACGCCCCGCACCCGCCGCGACACCTGGCGCGCCGTGGCGGAAGGGGAGGCGCCGGTCGTGGTCGGCGCCCGCTCCGCCCTCTTCCTGCCCTTCCCCGACCTTGGCCTGGTCATCGTCGACGAGGAGCACGAGACCGCCTTCAAGCAGGAGGACGGCGTCGTCTACAACGCCCGCGACATGGCCGTGGTCCGAGCCCGGCTCGCGGAGGCGTCCTGCGTGCTGGTCTCGGCGACGCCCTCGCTCGAGAGCCTCACCAATGCCGAGACCGGCCGCTACGAATCACTCAACCTGCCGGAGCGCCATGGCGGCGCCAGCCTGCCGGCGGTGGAGACGATCGACCTTCGGCGCACCCCGCCGGAGCGCGGCCGCTTCCTCTCCCCGCCGCTGATCGAGGCCGTCACCGCGACGCTCGGGCGAGGCGAACAGGCCATGCTCTTCCTTAACCGCCGCGGCTATGCGCCGCTGACGCTCTGCCGCCATTGCGGCCACCGCATGCGCTGCCCCAATTGCACCGCCTGGCTGGTGGAGCATCGCGCCCGCCGCCAACTCCAGTGCCACCATTGCGGCCATGCCGAGGCGCCGCCGGCCGAATGCCCGGAATGCGGCACGGCCAACAGCCTCGTCGCCGTCGGCCCTGGCGTGGAGCGCGTGCTGGAGGAAGCCGCCGCCCACTGGCCGGAGGCCCGGCGCCTGGTCATGGCCAGCGACACGCTGCCCGGTCCCGCCGCGGCCGGCATGGCGGCGCAGCAGATCCAGGACCGCGAGGTCGACCTCATCATCGGCACGCAGATCGTCGCCAAGGGCTGGCACTTCCCGCATCTCACGCTGGTCGGCGTGGTCGATGCCGATCTCGGCCTGGCGGGTGGCGACCTGCGCGCGGCGGAGCGGACGGTGCAGCTGCTTCACCAGGTCGCCGGCCGCGCCGGCCGGGCCGAGGCGCCGGGCCGCGTGCTGCTGCAGAGCTTCAGCCCGGAGCATCCGGTGATGGGCGCCCTCATCTCGGGCGACCTCGACGCCTTCATGTCGGAGGAGGCGGCGATCCGCCGGCCCGGCCACTGGCCGCCCTTCGGCCGCCTGGCCGCGCTGATCGTCAGCTCGGAGGATGAACGGGAGGCGGACCGCACCGCCCGCGACCTCGGCCTCGCCGCCCCGGGCGGGGAGGGGGTGCAGGTGCTCGGCCCCGCGCCGGCGCCGCTCGCCCTGCTGCGCGGCCGGCACCGGCGGCGGCTGCTGCTGAAGACGCGGCGGGAGGTCGCGGTGCAGCCTATCCTGCGGGACTGGCTGGCCCGCGTGCCGGTGCCGAACAGCGTCCGCGTCCAGGTCGATGTGGACCCGGTGAGTTTCCTGTAGGGCCGGCGGATCGACCAGATTCGCCTTGCCCGGCCGGCCTCGTCTCCCCTCGTGGGGCATGGCCGGGCCATGGCATCAAGATTACCGGAGGGTAATCCGTGCCAGGGAAGGACCGCGCCATGCCCATCCTCGACGCCGCTGGGATTGCTGCCGGGCCTTGAGCGCCGCCGCCCATGCCGCCCTTGCCTCGCGCGGGGTGGCGATCGCGGCGATGCCCGCGCATCCGATGCGGCGGGCGAACCCCTCCCTGCGGCCTGTCACCCTCGGTCAGGCCGACGGAAATTGCTGCGCAATGGAGTGATTTCGGCCCGCCGGCGCGGATTGCGGGGCTGTAAACCCCATGGTAAAGCCCGCCCGCCGCAAGGGGCTACCCTCCGCGGACCCGCGCATGCGCACCACCAGGAACAGGACCGGGATCGCCCGTGGCCTCTGCCGAGACCATCGCCTCCAACGCGCCCAAGGCGCCCACCCCGACCGGCATCGCCGCGCGCTATGCGCTGGCCTTGCTCGGCCTCGCCGATGACCGGCGCGCGACCGATCCGGGCGCGCTCGACCGCCTCGCCGGCGATCTGGAAGCCCTCGCTTCCCTCTGGAGCCAGGACGCGGATTTCCGCGGCTTCATCGCCGATCCTCGGCTCGATTCCGTCGCCCAGCGCAAGGGCGCCTTCGCCGTGCTCGACCGCGCGGGGACCGGGCCCGAGGTGCGGAACATGGTCGGCGTGCTGATCGGCAACCGCCGCCTCGCCCTGCTGCCGCAGGTCGCCGCGTCCCTCGGTGCCCAACTGTCCGCGCGCCGCGGCCAGCAGGTGGCCGAGGTCACCAGCGCCCACGCGCTGACCGATACCCAGCGGGCGCAGATCGCCGCCCGCCTGACCGAAGCCGGCTATTCCGGCATCAAGCTTACGGAGCAGGTGGATCCCTCGATCCTCGGCGGGCTGATCGTGCGGATCGGCTCCCGGCTCTACGACAACAGCATCAAATCCAAGCTGCAGCGCCTGCAGTACGCCATGAAGGGGGCCGCCTGACCATGGAAATCCGTCCCGCCGAGATCTCCGAGATCCTCAAGCAGCAGATCGCCGGCTTCGACGCCGAGGCGAATGTGGCCGAGGTCGGCACCGTGCTCACCGTGGGCGACGGCATCGCCCGCGTCTACGGCCTGCAGAACGTGATGGCGGGCGAGCTCGTGCTCTTCCCCTCCGCCGGCATCCGCGGCATGGCGCTGAACCTCGAAACCGACAATGTCGGCATCGTGGTCTTCGGCTCCGACGCCGAGATCAAAGAAGGCGACACCGTCGAGCGCACCGGCGACATCGTCGACGTGCCGGTGGGCCGCGGCCTGCTCGGCCGGGTGGTCGACGGCCTCGGCAACCCGATCGACGGCAAGGGCCCGCTCACCGACGTGACGCGCACCCGCGTCGAGGTGAAGGCGCCGGGCATCATCCCGCGCAAGTCCGTGCACGAGCCGATGCAGACCGGCATCAAGGCGATCGACGCCCTGATCCCGATCGGCCGCGGCCAGCGCGAGCTGATCATTGGCGACCGCCAGACCGGCAAGACCGCCGTCATCATCGACACCATCATCAACCAGAAGTCGATCAACACCGGCACGGACGAGAGCAAGAAGCTCTACACGATCTATGTCGCCGTCGGGCAGAAGCGCTCGACCGTCGCCCAGCTGGTCCGCACGCTGGAGGAGAACGGCGCGCTCGAGTACTCGATCATCGTCGCCGCCACTGCCTCCGAGCCGGCGCCGCTGCAGTTCCTGGCGCCCTATACCGGCTGCGCCATGGGCGAGTATTTCCGCGACAACGGCATGCATGCCGTCATCTTCTATGACGACCTCTCGAAGCAGGCCGTCGCCTACCGCCAGATGTCGCTGCTGCTGCGCCGTCCACCGGGCCGCGAGGCCTATCCGGGCGACGTCTTCTACCTGCACTCGCGCCTGCTCGAGCGCGCGGCGAAGATGAACGACGACTTCGGCAACGGCTCGCTGACCGCTCTCCCGGTCATCGAGACCCAGGCGGGCGACGTCTCGGCCTATATCCCGACCAACGTCATCTCGATCACCGACGGGCAGATCTTCCTCGAGACGGAGCTCTTCTTCAAGGGCATCCGCCCCGCGGTGAATGTCGGCCTCTCGGTCTCCCGCGTCGGCTCCGCCGCCCAGATCAAGGCGATGAAGCAGGTCGCCGGCCGCATCAAGCTGGAGCTGGCGCAGTACCGCGAGATGGCGGCCTTCGCCCAGTTCTCCTCGGACCTCGATGCCTCCACCCAGGCGCTCCTGGCCCGTGGCGCCCGCCTGACGGAGCTGCTGAAGCAGCCGCAGTACAAGCCGGTCCCGGTTGAGGAGCAGGTCGTCTCGCTCTTCGCCGGCACCCGCGGCTATCTCGACAAGCTGCCGGTCTCGGCCGTCGGCGAGTTCGAGCGGCGGATGCTGGCCGAGCTGAAGTCGCGCGAGCCCGCGACCCTCGAGGCGATCCGCACGGACCGCGAGATCAAGAAGCCGACTGAGGAGAAGCTCGTCGCCTTCCTCGACGGCTTCGCCAAGTCCTTCTCGGCCTGAGCGGGGAGACGCAGGCCCGATGCCTAGCCTCAAGGACCTGCGCGGTCGCATCAACAGCGTGAAGTCCACGCGGAAGATCACGCAGGCGATGAAGATGGTGGCCGCGGCGAAGCTGCGCCGGGCCCAGGCCCAGGCGGAGGCCGCCCGCCCCTACGCCCAGCGGATGGAGGCGATCCTCGCTTCCCTCGGCGCCGCCGTCGCCAGCTCGCCCGACGCGCCGCGCATGCTCGTCGGCACCGGCGCGGACCGGGTGCACCTGCTGGTGGTCGTCACCGCGGATCGCGGCCTGGCCGGGCCCTTCAACACCCAGGTCGGCCGGCTCGCCCGCGCCCGCATCCGGGCGCTGGAGGCCGAGGGCAAGCAGGTCAAGCTGCTGACGGTCGGCCGCAAGGGCGCGACCTTCCTGAAGCGCGAATTCGCCAGCCGCTTCGTTGGCGAGGTGAATTTCGCCGGCAAGAAGCGCGTCGACTTCGCCGATGCGGAGGCGATCGCGCTACAGGTGGCGGGGCTGCTGGAGGAAGGCGGCTTCGATGTCTGCAGCCTGCTCTATAACCGCTTCCGCAACGTCATCAGCCAGGTCCCGACCGAGCAGCGGCTGATCCCGACGCCGCTGCCGGAAGGTGCGGTTGCGGCCGAGGGGCCGCAGGCGCTTTACGAGTACGAGCCGGCCGAGGACCAGATCCTCGCCACGCTCCTGCCGCGCAACCTCGCCATCCAGGTCTACCGCGCGATCCTCGAGAGCACCGCGGGCGAGCATGGCGCGCGCATGACCGCGATGGACAATGCCACGCGCAACGCCGGCGAGATGATCAACAAGCTTACGCTCAACTATAACCGCACACGCCAGGCCAACATCACCAGGGAGCTGATCGAGATCATCTCCGGGGCCGAGGCAGTCTGATGCCGCCCGATCGTGGAGCGGTGGAGCCGCGGAACGTGAATCGGTCGGTCTTTATTGGGGGCATGACACCATGAAGAACAATGTCGGGCGCATCGCGCAGGTCCTGGGCGCCGTGGTGGACGTGCAGTTCCCGGGCGAACTGCCGGCCATGCTGAACGCCCTCACCACGAAGAACGGCGACGGCACGCTGGTCCTCGAGGTCTCGCAGCACCTCGGCGAGCGCACCGTGCGCTGCATCGCCATGGACAGCACGGACGGCCTGGTCCGCGGCCAGGAAGTGGTCGACACCGGCACCGGCATCGCCGTGCCGGTGGGCGAGGGGACCCTCGGGCGCATCCTGAACGTCATCGGCGAGCCGATCGACGAGCGCGGCCCGGTGCCGCACGAGAAGACCTACACCATCCACCGCGCCGCCCCCTCCTTCGAGGACCAGGCGACGGCGGCGGAAATCCTGGTGACGGGCATCAAGGTCATCGACCTGCTGGCGCCCTACCTCAAGGGCGGCAAGATCGGCCTGTTCGGCGGCGCCGGCGTCGGCAAGACCGTCACCATCCAGGAGCTGATCAACAACATCGCCAAGGCGCATGGCGGCGTCTCGGTCTTCGCCGGCGTCGGCGAGCGGACCCGCGAGGGCAACGACCTCTATCACGAGATGGTCGATGCGGGCGTCATCAAGCTCGGCGAGGGCACGACCGAGGGCTCCAAGGTGGCCCTGGTCTACGGCCAGATGAACGAGCCGCCGGGCGCCCGGGCCCGCGTGGCGCTGTCCGGCCTGTCCATCGCGGAGTACTTCCGCGACGAGCAGGGCCAGGACGTGCTGTTCTTCGTCGACAACATCTTCCGCTTCACGCAAGCCGGTGCAGAAGTCTCGGCGCTGCTCGGCCGCATCCCCTCGGCGGTGGGCTACCAGCCGACGCTCGCCACCGACATGGGCGCGCTGCAGGAGCGGATCACCTCGACCAAGAAGGGCTCGATCACCTCGGTGCAGGCCATCTACGTGCCCGCCGACGACCTGACCGACCCGGCGCCTGCCACCTCCTTCGCCCACCTCGACGCGACGACGGTGCTCAACCGCTCGATCGCCGAGCTCGGCATCTTCCCGGCGGTGGACCCGCTCGACTCGACCAGCCGCGCGCTCGACCCGCGGATCGTGGGCGACGAGCACTACCGCGTGGCGCGCGAGGTGCAGCGCATCCTGCAGACCTACAAGTCGCTGCAGGACATCATCGCCATCCTCGGGATGGACGAGCTCTCGGAGGAGGACAAGCTGGTCGTCGCCCGTGCGCGGAAGATCCAGCGCTTCCTCAGCCAGCCCTTCCACGTGGCCGAGGTCTTCACCGGCTCCCCGGGCGTCTTCGTGAAGCTGGATGACACCGTCCGCAGCTTCGCCGCCATCTGCGCCGGCGAGTACGACCATCTCCCCGAGGCCGCCTTCTACATGGTCGGCACCATCGAGGACGCGGTGAAGAAGGGCGAGACGCTGAAGGTGGCCGCCTGATCATGGCTACCTTCCTCCTCGAGCTCGTCTCGCCGGAGAAGCTGCTGTTCTCCCGCCCGGCGGAGATGGTGACCATCCCCGCCGAGGAAGGCGAGATGGGTGTCCTCCCCGGCCATGCCCCGATGATCGTCGCCCTCCGTGGCGGCGTGATCCGGGTTCGCGAGAATGGCGCCGAGACCGAGGCGCTGTTCATCGCCGGCGGCTTCGCCGAGGTCTCGCCGGAGCGGGTGACCATCCTGGCCGATGAGGCAACGCCGCTGGCCAGCCTCTCCCGCGCCGCCGTCGAGCGCCGCCTGGCCGAGGCGGAGGCCGCGCTGCAGGAGGCGATCGCCGAGCCGGAGGCGAAGCGGGATGCCGCCTATGCCCGGGTCCAGGCCTTCCGCACGGCCGTCTCCGTCGCCCAGGCGGCCTGAGGCATCGCATCCCGGCCACGGTGGGGCGAATTCAACGCGCCACACCGTGACTTTCCGGCAACGTCGCTTGAATCCGCCGCCGGCCTGCCGAACATTGCGCCCGGACGGGGCATCGGGTGCCCCGCCTCAATCGCATGTGTCGCAGGGTAACGGCCCCCCACGGGCCGCGGGGACAGGATGAAGCACTGGCGCGTCGAGCAGGTCGCCTGGGACCGATTCGAACCATCGAGGGTGGACCCGGAGATCGTGCCGCTGGTCAAGGCGGCGGCGATGGTGGAACGCAATGGCGGCGACTACGCCATCTATCTCAACCGAGTCTTCAAGGATGATCCGGATTTCGCCCGCGCCGCCGACCATTGGGCGGAGGAGGAGATCCAGCACGGCGACGCCCTCGGGAAATGGGCGAGCCTCGCCGATCCGGGCTGGGACTATGCGGCGGCCTTCGAGCGCTACCGCAACGGCTACAGCATCGACATCAACGCCGATGCTTCCATCCGCGGCTCCCGCACCGGCGAGCTGATCGCCCGCTGCATCGTCGAGACCGGCACCAGCAGCTACTACACCGCGCTTGCCGAGGCGACGGAGGAGCCGGTGCTGCGGGAGGTCTGCAAGCTGATCGCCGCCGACGAGTACCGGCACTTCAAGCTCTTCTACGACCACATGAAGCGCTACCTGGCGCGCGAGGACATCTCCTTCGCCAAGCGCCTGCGGGTCGCCTTCGGCCGGGTCGGCGAATCGGAAGATGACGAGCTCGCCTTCGCCTTCCACTGCGCCAATGAGGATCCGGGCCTGGTCTACAGCCATGACCGCTGCATCGCCGGCTATATGGGCCGGGCGATGGGCTTCTACCGCTACAGGCACCTGGAGCGGGGCATGGGCATGATCTTCAAGGCGGTGGGGCTGGAGCCGCGCGGCCGCCTCTCCCAGATTGCCGCCCGGGGCGCCTGGCGGCTCCTCTGCTGGCGGCGGGACCGCTACCGCGAGGCGTTGCGCCGCATGGCGCCGCCCGAGCCCCTCGCGCAGGCCGCTTGAGCCTCCGGCCTCCCCGTCGCCACCTCCTGGGGGCGGCTCTCGCCGGGCTGATGGCGCGGCACGCCATGGCCCAGGGCGGGGTGGGGCTCGGGACCATCGCCCGGGCCAACGGCATCACCTTCGGCACGGCCGTCAATTCGGGCAAGCTGGGCGATGCCGCCTATGCCGCGCAGCTGGTGGCGGAGGCACAGCTCCTCGTCCCGGAATGGGAGGCGAAATGGGCGGCGCTGCAGCCGAGGCCGGGCAGCTTTGATTTCGGGCCGCTCGGCATCATCGCCAGCTTTGCCCAGGCCCATGGCAAGCAGCTCCGCGGCCATGCGCTGGTCTGGCACGCGGCCATGCCGCCCTGGCTGGCCGAGGGCCTCGCCGAGGGCGCGGCCCGGGCCCGCAGCCTGCTCGCCGCCCATATGGACGGGGTGCTGCCGGCCACGCGCCCGGCCATCCGCGACTGGGATGTCGTGAACGAGGCCATCGCCAATCCCGAGGGCAGCCCCTTCACCGCCCGCACCCCGTCCCAGGGCGACCTGCGCGACACGCCCTGGCTCCGTGCCCTCGGCCCTGGCTATATCGAGGAAGCCTTCCGCCTGGCGCGGGAGCGGGACCGCACCCTCCGCCTCACCTATAATGACTACGGCCTCGAGGGCGACAGCCCCTGGGCGGAGGAGAAGCGCCAGCGCACGCTCCGCCTGCTGCGGCGGCTGGTCGGCGCGCAATGCCCGCTCGATGCGCTCGGCCTGCAGGCGCACCTTCTGATGGACGAGCCTTTCCGGCCCGAGCCCTTCGCCGCCTTCCTCCGCTCGGTGCGGGAGCTGGGCCTCGCCGTTCTCGTCACCGAGCTCGATGTGCGGGAGGCGCAGCAGCTCCCCCCCGACCTTCCGTCCCGCGATGCGGCAGTGGCGGAGCGCGTGCGTCAGGTCATCGGCACCGCGCTCGATGGCGGCTGCCGCACCGTCCTCACCTGGGGCCTCTCCGACAAGGACAGCTGGCTGGCGCAGGACCGGGATGTGATGCGCAAGGACGGCCAGTTGCATCGCGGCCTGCCGCTCGACGAGGCCGGTGGCCGCAAGCCGATGTGGCAGGCCCTCGCCACCGCCTTCGGCACGCGCCGGGGCTAGGACATGGTTGCCGGAGGCGTGAAGCCTGCGGCCATGCACGGAGCAGGGCCAGGAGCCGCGATCCAGTAACCACGGAATCACGGAGGCGGCGCCGGTCACGCCGATGCCCGTGCCGAGGACGGGATCGCCGAAGAGCTGCAGCGCCAGCATGGGCTGCGAGGCATGCCGCTCCTGCAGGACCGGCGCCTCTGGCGCCATCCCACTCCGTGCATGGTGCACGACGGTGATGCCGGGCCGCAGCGGCGTGCGGCAACGCAGGACCGGCACCACCCCGCCCGGTCGATCCTCGGCCGCGTCTCCGGCTTCGCCAGGCGTCGGAGCCGGAGGTGGACGGCGGCGATGACCGCCGCGCCACACGCTTGCCGTAAGCACCGAGCCGCCGACGAAGATGGCGACCAGGACCAGCAGCATGACGACGGTGCGGACCTCGCAGAGGAGGACGGCGGCGAAGCGCCGGGATGGCGCTTGATCGGGCGGGAGGCGGGACGCTATGCCCCGGGGCGATTGCCGCCAGGCCCACCGGGACCGCAGAGTGCGACCGGATCCGTCCTCATAAAGGCTTTAACATGCCCGCTCCGCAGAAACCCGTCCTCCTCACCGGCGCCAGCGGCAATCTCGGCCGCGTCCTCGCACCAGCGCTCGCCGCGCAGGGCTGGACCCTACGCCTGACCGACATCACACCCTTCCCGGATGCGATGCCGAAGGGCGCGAGCTTCACGCGACTCGACCTGAACGAGGGGCTCGGAGTCGCGCGCCTGGCAGAGGGGTGCGGCGCCATCCTGCATTTCGGCGGCGTCAGCGTGGAGCAGCCCTTCGAGATGGTGATCGGCCCCAACCTGCGCGGCCTCTACCATGTGTACGAGGCCGCACGGCGCGAGGGCGCCCGCCTCCTCTTCGCCAGCAGCAACCACTCCATCGGCTTCCATGAGCGGCCGCAGGGCAACGAGGCGAAGATCGATGTCGACTGCGCCTTCCGCCCGGACGGCTATTACGGCCTCTCCAAGGCCTATGGCGAGCTGATGGGCCGGCTCTACTGGGACAAGCACGGCGTCGAGAACGTCAACTGCCGCATCGGCTCCTGCTTCCCGAAGCCCACGAATGCGCGGATGCTCTCCACCTGGCTTTCCTTCGGCGACCTGACGCGGCTGGTGACGGCAGCGGTCGAGGCGCCGCGCACCGGGCATTGCGTGATCTGGGCATGCTCCAACAACCCAGCCACCTTCTGGGGGCGGGACCACCGCGAGCGCATCGGCTGGCAGCCGCAGGACACGGCGGAGGCGTTCCGCGCCGAGGTCGGCCACATCCTCTCCGGCGACCCGGTGGAGGAGCGCTACCAGGGCGGCAGCTATACGAGCATTGAGTATTCCCGCCGGGCGCCCTCGCCCCGCGATCCCTTCGCCCTGGACTGAGCCGTGCTGGAACTCGCAGGTGGCGACTGGCGCGCGCAGCTCCTGCCGGAGCAAGGCGCCGCCGTCGCGCAACTCGCCTGGCGGGAGCGGGATGTGCTCGTCCCGCTGCCCGTCGGTGCCGACCCCAATGCCAGCTTCGGCGGCGCCTTCGTCATGCTGCCCTGGACCAACCGGCTGGATGCGGGGCAACTCCCCGTCGCCGGCACGGTGCATCGCCTGCCGGTCAACCGCCCGGAGGACAACACGGCGATCCACGGCCTGGCACGCGACCGCGCCTGGCAGGTGGCGGAGCAATCCGCCGATCGCTGCACGCTGACGCAGGCGCTCGACGGCGCGGCGGAGGGGCTGCCCTTCCGCTACCGGGCGAAGCTCTCCCTCGTGCTGGAGCCGGCGGGCGCGCGCCTTACCCTCGCGGTGACGAATGCGGCGGAGCAGCCCTTTCCCTTCGGCCTCGGCTGGCATCCCTTCTTCCTGCGCCCGGCCGGCACGGGGCTGCGCTTCCGCGCCGGCGCGCTCTTCGCTCGCGATGCGCGCACGCTCCCCGTCGCGGTGCAGGCAAGCGACGGGCTGGTCGGCGACGAGCCGGTCTATGAGGGACTCGACACGCATTTCGCCGGCTGGGACGGCGCGGCGGAAATCCTCCGCCCCGATCTCCGCCTGCATCTCGCGGCCGAAGGTGCCTGGTCGCGCAACCTGCATGTCTTCGCGCCCGCCGGCAGCAGCGTCCTCTGCCTCGAGCCGGTGAGCCATGTGCCGGATGCGCCGAACCGCCCCGACTTCGCCGGCTACGGGCCGCTGACGATGCTCGCCGCTGACGAGTCGCTCACCGCCACGCTGCTGCTGCGCGCCGAATCCTGACCCCGCCCTGTTGACTCTCGCGTGCGCAATGCGGCGCACGTGGGAACGCTTGCCATGGCGTGACGTTGCCGGATGCAACCATGTCGAAGGAAGCGCAACATGGCAGGCACCGCGCGCAAGTCCGATCCCGAACTTTGGGAGCAGGTGAAGGACGAGATCACCGCTGGCGACAAGGGCGGCAAGCCCGGCCAGTGGTCCGCCCGCAAGGCGCAGATGGCGAGCGCCGAATACCAGAAACGCGGCGGCGACTACGAAGGCCCGAAGCAGCCCGACAACCACCTCGCCCAATGGACCGAGGAGGAATGGGGCACGCAATCCGGCCAGGAATCGCTCGAGACCGGCGAGCGCTATCTCCCGAAGGCGGCGCGCGAGCGCCTCTCGCCCGAGGAGTATGAGCGCACCACCGCCGCCAAGCGGCGCGACCTCGAGGCTGGGCGGCAATTCTCCGCCCAGCCTGAAGATGTCGCGGAGAAGACCGCATCCGCCCGCCACAACCCGCAGCAAGGGAGCAGCCGCCGCATGCCGGAGGAGGAGTTCGAACAATCGACCGGGGCGGTCTTCCGCCGCCTCGTCAACCTGTCCGCCGCCGATCTGCGCCGCTGGCTGGACGGCGATGACAGCCGCGCCGCCGGCTTCACCCGCGACGGCGAGGCGGAGGCGGTCGGCCACCAATCCGGCCGCCGCATCCTCGCCATGCTCGAGGGCGAGGCGCCCGAGGACGAGGACTTCCAGCGGGTAGTCATCGGCTTCATCCGCCGCCACCTGGCCCAGCGGCCGGACGGCGACGTGACCGACACCCGCTGGCGCCATTCACTCATGAACTGGGGACACGATCCGATGCTCGACGACACCGACTCCACGCCGATGAACGACGAGACGCAGCAGGACAGCGCCCCCGCGGCGATGCCCGAGCCCGCGCCGCGCAAGACCCGCGCCCGCCGCAGCACCGCCGCGGCGGATGGCGAGGCGCCGGCCCGCAAGCCGCGCCGCGCCGCAGCCGCTGCCACCACCACGCGCGGCGCCGCCGGCCGCACCTCTGCCGCGGCCAAGGGTGGCCGCGCCAGCTCCACCGCCCGCAGCGCCGCCGGCCGTGCGGCGCAGAGCGAGGGTGGCCGCAAGGGCGGCAGCGCCCGCACGCCGCGCAAGGCTGCGGCGGCACGCAGCAACGGCGCCAAGGGCGGCGCGACCCGTAGCGCGGCGGCAAAGGGCACTGGCACCCGCCGCGGCACCGGCGCGACGACCAAGCGCGCTTCGGCGGCTACAACCAAGCGCGCCTCCGGCGCGACGACCGCCAAGCGCGCCGCCGGCGCGACGACGAAGCGCGCCTCGGCGACGACCGCCAAGCGCTCGACCGGCGCCGCCAGGACGGGGACGCGCGGCGCCGCCGGCCGCACCGCTGCCGCAGCCAAGGGTGGCCGCAGCAGCACCGGCACGACGAAGCGCGCCTCGGCGACGACCGCCAAGCGCTCGACCGGCGCCGCCAAGACGGCGACGCGCGGCGCCGCCGGCCGCACCGCTGCCGCCGCCAAGGGCGGCCGCAGCAGCACCGGCACGACGAAGCGCGCCCCGGCGACGACCGCCAAGCGCTCGACCGGCACCGCCAAGACGGCGACGCGCGGCGCCGCCGGCCGCACCGCTGCCGCCGCCAAGGGCGGCCGCAGCAGCACCGGCACCGCCAAGCGCGCCACGGCCGCCTCCACCGCCAAGCGCAGCACGGCGAAGTCCGCCAACGGCACCGCCGCCAAGCGCGGCACCGCGCGGACGACCTCGCGCGGCGCCGCCGGCCGCACCCCCGCGGCGGCGAAGGGCGGGCGCAACAGCTCCGGCACCTCCCGCGGTCGCAGCCGGGACTGATCGGTTCGCACACGACGCGGCTCGCACGGGCCGCGTCGTGCTGTGCTAGGGTCGGCCCAACCGCGTTACCGGGAGAGCCGATCCAAGCGATGACCCATGCCACGACCCCCGCCGAGGACCTCATTCTCGGCCTCACCCGGGTTGTCGACCTGCCCGGCATCACCGCCGCCACCGGCTTGCCCATCGGCCCAGATGACATCACAGCCATCATCCGCGAGGCGGAGCGCTATGCCCGCGAGCTGCTCTGGCCGAATGCCCAGGCAGCCGACCGGCACGGCGCCGTCTACGAGAACGGCGTGGTGCGCGTCCCCCCCTCCTACCAGGAGGCCTACAAGGGCTGGATCGAGGGCGGCTGGCAGGGCCTCGCCGCCCCGGCCGAGGTGAACGGGATCCCCATCGGCGGCCAGGAACTGCCCCAGGCGCTCTGGATGGCGGTCTCGGAGCTCGTCACCAGCGGCGACATGGCCTTCAGCCTCTGTCCGCTGCTGACCGGCGGCGCCATCGAGGCGCTGGTCCACTTCGCCAGCCCCGCCCAGCAGGAGGCCTGGCTGCCGCGGCTGGTCTCCGGTGAATGGACCGGGACCATGTGCCTGACCGAGCCCCAGGCCGGCAGCGACCTCTCCCAGGTCCGCACCAAGGCCGAGCCGGACGGCACCGGCGGCTATAAGGTCACCGGCCAGAAGATCTACATCACCTTCGGCGACCATGACCTGACGCCGAACACCCTCCACCTCGTCCTGGCCCGGCTGCCCGATGCGCCGCCGGGCACCAAGGGAATCAGCCTCTTCGCCGCGCCCAAGGTGCTGCCGGATGGGCGGGCCAATGCGCTGCGCTGCGGCGGCATCGAGCGGAAGCTCGGCATCCATGCCGCGCCGACCTGCGTGATGCTGTTCGAGGGCGCCGAGGCGCAGCTGGTCGGCGAGCCCAATCGCGGGCTCAATGCCATGTTCGCGATGATGAATGCCGCGCGCCTCGGCGTCGGCGTCGAGGGCGTGGCTCAGGGCGCCCGGGCCCTCGCCCTGGCGGAAGCTTATGCCGCCGACCGCATGCAGGGCGGCGGCCCGATCAGCCGCCACCCGGATGTCGCCCGGATGCTGGCCGAGATGCGCGCCATCACCCTTGCCGGCCGGCTGCTGGCCCTCGAGGCCGGCGCCGCGCTCGACCGCGCCCGCCTCGCCGGCGCGAGCGAGGCGCGCGTTGCCCTGCTGACGCCCATCGTGAAGTCCTGGTGCACCGATCGCGGCGTCGACGTCGCCTCGCTCGGCATCCAGGTGCATGGCGGGATGGGCTTCGTCGAGGATACCGGTGCCGCCCAGGTGCTGCGTGATGCCCGCATCGCCCCGATCTACGAGGGCACCAACGGCATTCAGGCCATCGACCTCGTCACCCGCAAGCTCTTCCGCGACGGCGGGGCGGAGATGGCGGCCGTCATCGCCGAGATTCGCGCCGCCGACCCGCGGCTGGCCGGCGCGGCCGAGGCGCTGGAGCGGGCCACCGCCTGGATGCTCGAGCGCGGCCAGCGCGACCCAGCCGCGGCCCAGGCCTCGGCGGCGGCCTATCTGGACGCCGCCGGCTGGACCATGGGCGGCTGGATGCTCTCCCGCGCCGCGGCGGCGGATGACCGCTATGCCCCGATCTGCGCCTTCTACCTGGCGCGGCTGCTGCCCCGCGCCGCCGCACGGCTGGCGGAGATCGAGGCGGCCGACGCCCTGCTCGCCCTGCTGCCCGCCGCGTGACGCGGCGGGCGCTTTATTGCGCGATCAGACCCTTGCGGAAGGCCGGCTGCACCGCATCTGGCCCAAGGCCGAACCCATTGTCTTGCCTGGATGACTGCCGCGAATGAATGTTCCGCTTGCCGCTCCCGCCCTTCAGGCCTCACGCCCGCGCATTGCCATCATCGGGGCCGGCCCGGGCGGCCTGGCGGCGGCCATGCTGCTCGCAGCCCAGGGCGCCCGCGTCACCCTGCATGAGAAGGACGAGGTCGTCGGCGGCCGCACCCGCACGCTGACGACGGATGAGGGCTACCGCTTCGACCTCGGCCCCACCTTCTTCCTCTACCCCCGCATCCTCTCCGAGATCTTCTCGAGCTGCGGCGCCAGCCTCGAGGAGGAGGTCGCCCTCAGGCGCCTCGACCCGCAATACCGCCTCGTCTTCGAGGGCAGCGAGACCATCGAGGCTACGTCCGACGTCGCTCGCATGGAGGCCGAGATCGCCCGGCTGAACCCGGGCGATGCCGCCGGCCTCCGCCCCTTCTTCGCCGAGAACAAGCGGAAGCTCGAGGCCTTCCGCCCGGTGCTGGAGAATGCCTTCTCCTCCCCGGCGCGCTTCCTCTCGCCCGGGCTGCTGAAGAGCCTGCCGCTGATGCGGCCGCACCAGACCGTCGACCAGGACCTCGCGCGGTACTTCAAGGACCCGCGGGTGCGCCTCGCCTTCTCCTTCCAGACCAAATACCTCGGGATGAGCCCGTTCCGCTGCCCAAGCCTCTTCACCATCCTCTCCTTCCTCGAATACGAGCATGGCGTCTTCCATCCCGTCGGCGGCTGCGGCGCCGTCTCCTCGGCGATGGCGCGCGTCGCGGAGCGCCTCGGCGTCGATATCCGCCTTGGCTCCGAGATCGAGCGCATCAGCTTCGATGGCCGGAAGGCGACCGGCGTCGAGGTCGGCGGCATCCGCCATGCTGCCGACGCGGTGGTGGTGAATGCCGACTTTGCCCATGCCATGCCGCGGCTGATCCCGGACGCGCTGCGCCGCCGCTGGCCCGACAAGCGGATCGCCAAGGCACGCTATTCCTGCTCGACCTTCATGCTCTATCTCGGCGTCGAGGGCAGCTTCCCGGAACTCGCCCACCACACCATCCTCCTCGCCGAGGACTACCGCCGGAACATCGGCCAGATCGAGGCGGGCGAGATCCCCGATGTGCCGAGCCTCTACCTGCATCATCCCGGCGCGACCGATGACACCATGGCGCCGGCGGGCCACACCTCGCTCTACCTGCTCGTCCCGGTACCGAACATGCGCGACGCGGAGGAGCACGACTTCGACTGGGAGAAGGAGGCGCCGCGCTACCGCCGCCTCGCCCTCGACCGGCTGAAGCTGCTCGGCCTGCACGACCTTGAGAGCCGCATCCGCTACGAGCGCATGGTGACGCCGCGCGAGTGGCGGGACGAGTATGCGGTCGGGTACGGGGCCACCTTCAACCTCTCGCATGATCTCGGCCAGATGCTCTGCTTCCGGCCGCGCAACCGCTTCGAGGGGGTGGAAGGCGTCTATCTCGTCGGCGGCGGCACGCATCCCGGCAGCGGATTGCCGGTGATCTACGAGGGCGCGCGGATCAGTTCCGGGCTGCTGGCGCGCGACCTCGGCATGGGGGCCGTGCCGCAGGGCACCGGCTTCGCCGAGATCGCGCCCAGCTACCAGACCGCCCGTTGAACGATAAGATGAGAGGAAGACCAGCCATGGTCTCGCATGTTGTGGTGGTGGGCGGTGGCCTCGGCGGGCTCGCGGCGGCGGCGGTGTCGGCGGCGCGCGGCCACAAGGTGACGCTGCTCGACAAGAATCCCTGGCTCGGCGGCAAGGCCGCGGTGCTGAACCTGCCCGACCCGGAGCGCCCCGGCAGCAACCAGGGCTTCCGCTTCGACATGGGCCCGACCATCCTGACGGTGCCGCGCGTCCTGCGCCGCATCTTCGCCGAGGCCGGGCGCGACCAGGCCGAGGACCTGCCGCTGATCCGGCTCGACCCGCAATGGCGCTGCTTCTTCGAGGACGGCACGCGGATCGACCTGATCGAGGACGTGGCGAAGATGGCGGCCGCGATGGACGCCTTTGCCCCCGGCACCGGCCAGGGCGCGGGCTACCAGCGCTTCCAGGCGGAGGCGCGGCGGCTGCACGAGATCTCGGAGAAGTTCTTCTTCTGGAAATCGGTCGAGGGGCTCACCGACACCATCGACCTGAAGTCCAATTTCGACCCGAACACGATGCGCGAGGTGCTGGCGCTGCGCATGGGCAAGACCGTGGCGAAGGTCATTCGCGGCCATGTGCCGGATGCCCGCCTCGCCCAGATGCTGGACCATTTCTGCCAGTATGTCGGCTCCAGCCCCTACCTCGCGCCGGCCGTGCTCTGCTCGATCGGCGACATGCAGGCGAGCGAGGGCATCTGGTATCCCCGGGGCGGCACCCGCGCCGTCGCCGAGGGGCTGGCCAACCTCGCCGCCTCGCTCGGCGCCGACCTCCGCCCGGGCGTCGAGGTCGCGGGCTTCGACGTCGAGAACAACACGGTGAAGGCGGTCCGCACCGCGTCCGGCGAGCGCATCGCCTGCGATGCCGTCATCTCCAACATGGACGCCATCCGCACCTATACCGAACTGGTCGGCGGCCCAACCGGCCAAAAGGTGGCAAAGAAGGGCCACGAGCCGGCCTGCTCCGGCGTCGTGCTCTATCTCGGCCTCAACAAGCGCTACGAGCACCTGGCGCATCACTGCTTCGTCTTCTCCCGCGATGCGGAGGAGGAGTTCGACGCGATCTACAAGCGCGGCGTCCCGGCGCCCGACCCGACCGCCTATCTCGCCGCCCCCTCCGGCACCGACCCGACGGTGGCACCCGAGGGCGGCGAGGCGCTCTACGTCCTCGTCCACACCCCTTGGCTCCGCCCCGGCCATGACTGGCGATCGATGTTCGCCCCCTACCGGCAGACCATCCTCGACAAGCTGAAGCGCACCGCGGGGATGGAGGACATCGAGTCCCGCATCGTCACCGAGAGCGCGCTGACGCCGGTCGACATCCATGAGCGCTACAAGGTGCTGAACGGCGCCATCTACGGGCTTGCCAGCCACGGCGCCTGGCTCGGCGCCTTCAAGCCGGGCAACCGGTCGAAGCGGATCAAGGGCCTCTACCTCGCCGGCGGCGCCGCCCATCCGGGGCCGGGCATGCCGATGGTGATGATGAGCGGCTGGATCGCCGCCGACAGCCTCGACCAGGATCTCGGCGGGCGCGGCATGAGCGCGGCGGCGCGGAAGGCCGGGCTGCCCGACACCTTCCGCATGCCGCTCGCCGCCGAATGAGTGATCGGGGGCCGGTCGAGCTCTTCTCGCCGGCCCGCTTCGCCTTCTTCCGCTTCATCTTCGGTCGCCATGCGGCACGGCGGCTGCGTGCCATCCGCCTCGCCCATTGGGGCGCGCCGCGGCCGGGGGAAGGGCAGGGGCCCCTGGTGATCTATGCCAACCACCCGTCCTGGTGGGACGGCGTCGCCTTCATGGTCCTCTCGACCGATCTGCTGCCCGGCCGGCGCATGTTCATCCCGATGGAGGCGGAGGCGCTGTCGCGCTACGGCTTCATGCGGCGCCTCGGCGTCTTCGGCATCGAGCAGCAATCGGCCCGCGGCGCCGTCGCCTTCCTCCGCACCGCGCAGGCGGTGCTCGCCGATCCTGCCCATATGCTCTGGATGAACGCCCCCGGCCGCTTCTGCGACGTGCGCGAGCGCCCCGTCCCCATCGCCCCCGGCCTTACCCGCCTCGCCGAGCTGGCGCCCGAGGCCCGCTTCCTCCCCCTCGCACTCGAATACCCGTTCTGGACCGAGGCGATGCCGGAGATGCTGGCCGCATTCGGCCCGCCCATCCCGGCGGCGGAGCTGGTGGCGCTCGACCGCGAGGCCCGCGGCCAGCGCCTTCGCACCGGGCTGGAATCGGTCATGGACCGCCTCGCCGAGGATGCCATAGCCCGCGACCCCGGCCGTTTCCGGGTGGTGCTGGAGGGAAGGGCAGGGATGGGCGGCATCTATCAGGGCTGGCGGCAGGCCAGGGCGACGCTGCGCGGCGAGGCCTTCGACCCCCGCCACGACCCGCGGGCCGGAGGCTGACAGGGATGCTGCTCGCCTGGATCACCCTCGGCCTCGCCGCCCTGCCGGCTCTCTTCGGCGTGGTGAACCTCTGGCTGCTCCCCCGCCTGCGGGCGCCCCGGGGCGAGCAGGAGGGGTTGGTCTCCGTCCTCATCCCCGCCCGCGACGAGGCGGCTAACATCGAAGCCTGCCTCCGCGCCGCGCTGGCCAGCCGCGGCGTCGCCGTCGAGGTCGTCGTGATCGACGATGCCAGCCGCGACGGCACCGGCGAGATCGTCGCCCGCCTCGCCGCCGAGGACCCGCGCATCCGCCTCCTTCAGGCGCCGCCCCTGCCGCCGGACTGGACCGGCAAGGTCCATGCCTGCGCCCGCCTCGCCGAGGCCGCGCGAGGCACCCACCTCCTCTTCATCGACGCCGATGTCCGCCTGGCGCCGGAGGCCGCCGCCGCCATGCTCGCCCATGGCCGCGCCCACCGCATCGCCATGCTGAGCGGCGTGCCGCGCCAGCTCATCGGCTCGCTCGGCGAGGCGCTGACCGTCCCCGCCATCAACCTCCTGCTGCTCGGCTATCTGCCCGCGGTCGGCCGGGCCTTCACCCGCCGGGCCGACCTTGCCGCCGCCTGCGGCCAGCTCATCCTCTGCGACCGCGCGGCCTATGAGGCGGTGGGCGGCCATGGCGCCGTCCGCCACGTCCTGCATGACGGGCTGGCGCTGGCCCGCCGCTTCCGCGCCGAGGGCCACCGGACGGAGGTGGTGGACGGCGCCCCGCTCGCCACCTGCCGCATGTATGGCGGCTTCGCCGAGTCCTGGGCCGGCTTCGTCAAGAACGCCCGGGAGGGGATGGCGACGCCGATGGGCCTGCCCGTCTGGACCGTGCTGCTCTCGGGCGCGCATCTCTGGCCCTGGGCGCTGCTGCCGGCGCCGCCCGCCATCGCCGCGATCCTGCTGATGTTCGCCCTCCGCGCCGCCGTCACCTGGCGGGCGCGGGAGCCCTGGTGGACCGTGCCGCTTCACCCGCTCACCGTGCTGGTCGCGCTGGCGATTCAGTGGACTGCGCTCGGCCGCTGGCTGCTCGGGCGACCGGCGGGCTGGAAAGGCCGCGCATATCCGGCCACAAAGGCGGCATGAGCAGCGCCGCCAGCATCGCCGTCACGCCGAACCGCGACTTCGACACTGAGAATTTCCCGACCGCCTCGCTGCTGCTCGCCAGGACAGCGCGGGCGCAGGTGATGGCCTTCTACCGCTTCGTCCGCACCGCCGACGACATCGCCGACAGCGCCGAGCTGCCGCCCGCGGAGAAGCTCGCCCGGCTCGATGCGATGGAGCGGAGCCTCGAGGACCCCTCGATCCCCCTCAACCGCCTCGGCGTCGGCACGGCGGAGGCGCGGCTGATGCTCTCCGCCTTCCGCCAGGACGCGACCTGCGCCCGCTATGCCGACTGGGCCGCGCTCGAGGATTATTGCCGCCGCTCCGCCGACCCGGTCGGCCGCATGCTGCTCCGTCTCCACGGCGACGGCGACAACGAGGCGGCCAATGCCGCCGCTGACGGCCTCTGCACCGCGCTCCAGGTCCTGAACCACCTGCAGGACCTGGTGCCGGACCGCGACCAGCTCGACCGCATCTACCTGCCGCAATCCTGGATGGACCTCGCCGGCGGCGAGGCCGCTTTCTTCGACCCGGGCAACACTGCCCGCCGCCGCGAAGTGCTGGACGCCGCCCTCGACCGCGTCGAGGAGCAGCTCGACCGCGCCTCGGGCTTCCCCCGCCTGCTCCGCTCCCGTCGCCTCGCCTGGCAGAGCACCGTCACCATCGCGCTCGCCCGCCGCCTGCTCGCCCGGCTCCGCGCCACCGATCCGGTGCTCGGCCGCGTCGCATTGACCAAGGTCGATTTCGCCCGCGCCTTCGCCGCGGCGCCCCTGCTCGGCCCGCGGGACGCGCCGATCGTCGCCCGCCGCGTCTCCCGCGCCGGCTCCTCCTTCGCCCGCGGCATGGCGGCGCTGAAGGGCGAGCGGCGCCGCGCCCTCTGGGCGGTCTACGCCTTCTGCCGCGCCGTCGACGACATCGCCGACGGCGCCATGCCCGAGGCGGAGAAGCGCCGCTTCCTCGCCGACTGGCGCCGCAAGCTGGAGCGGCCGGATTGCGTCCTCTCGCGCGAGCTCGCCTGGGCCCGCTCGGCCTATGGCGTGCCGCTCGAGGAATGCGAGGCGATGATCGCCGGCATGGAGACGGACAGCGCCGACCGCCTCCGCCTCGCCACCGAGGCCGATCTCGACCTCTACTGCCGCCGCGTCGCCGGCAGCGTCGGCGCCATGTCGGTCCGCATCTTCGGCGCGCCGGAGGCGGAGGGGTTCGGCCTCGAGCTCGGCCACACCTTCCAGTTGACCAACATTCTCCGCGACGTGGACGAGGATGCGGCGCGAGAGCGGGTCTACATCCCCCTCGACCTGCTCGCCGCCGAGGGCATCCCCGACGGCCCCGCCGAGGGCATCGTCCGCCACCCCGGCTTCGCCGCCATCTGCGCCCGGCTCGGTGCCCAGGCACAGGCCGGCTTCGCCCGGGCGGAGGAGGAAATCCGCCGGTTCGACCCGACCGCGCTGCGCCCGGCCGCCGTCATGGCCTGGGGCTATCGTCGCCTGCTCGACCGCCTCGTCGCCCGCGGCTGGGAGGGCGCGCGCCCGCGCCCGCGCCTGACCAAGGGAGAAAAGCTCCGCATGGCCTGGATGGCGCTGGGTCGCTGACTACTTGTCACAAAAGCGCTGCGCGGCCTCGCAGGGATTTCGGCTTGTCGCCGGCGTCGCGGGGCTTCGGCACCGCCAGCCGCGGCCGCGTTTCGGTAAGGTAGTCTGATGACCATCCATGTGATCGGCGCCGGCGTCGCCGGCCTCGCCGCCGCCCTGCGCCTCACGGATCGCGGCCGCCAGGTCGTGCTGCACGAGGCCTCGCCCGGCGCCGGCGGCCGCGCCCGCGCCTTGCCGGACGGCACCGACAACGGCACTCATGCCCTGCTCGGCGCCAATACCGCGGCCCTCGGCCTGCTGAAGCGCATCGGCGCGATGGAGGGCTGGGTGGAGCCCGAGCCGGCCGGCCTCCCCGTGCTCGACCGCCGCGACGGCCGCGCCTTCCGCGTCGCCCTCTCGCCCCTCCAGTGGCGCGACCCGGCGCTCCGCCCGCCCGGCTTCTCCGGCCGGGCGGTGATGGCGCTGGCCCGGCTCTCCGCCCCCTGGGGCGACCGGCCCGTCGCCGAGGCGATGGCCGCCCACCCCGAATTCCATCGCGGCTTCGTCGACCCGCTGGTGATCGCGGCGCTGAATACCTCTTCCGTCGAGGCCTCCTCCCGCCGCCTCGGCGCCGTGCTGCGGCGGATGGGCGGGCCCGGGGCGACGCGGCTCTTCGTCGCCCGCTCCGGCCTCGGCCCCGACCTTGTCGCCCCGGCGCTGGCCGCGCTCGAGGCCGCCGGCGCCGAGATCCGCTTCGGGGCGCGGCTGCGGCGGCTGGTGCAGGGGGACGGCCGCCTCGCGGCGCTCGATTTCGGCGAGGATGCGGTGCGCCTCGGCCCCGGCGATGCCGCCGTGCTGGCGACGCCGCCCTGGGAAAGCCTCCGCCTCCTGCCCCATCTCACCGCGCCCGAGGCCTATGCCCCGATCGTCAACCTGCACTACGCGCATCCCGGCCCCGGCCCGGTGCGCTTCCTCGGCCTGCTGGACGCGCTCTGCCAATGGGTGCTGGTGCGCCCCGCCGGCGTCAGCGTGACGGTCAGCGCAGGCGACGAGGCCGCGCGCGAGGGCCAGGACAGCCTTGCCGCCCGCGCCTGGGCCGAGCTGCGCGAGGCGGCCCTCGCCTTCGGCCTCGCCGGCGACTGGCCGGAGCAGGCGCCGCCCTGCCGCGTGGTGAAGGAGCGCCGCGCCACCCCGCGCCACATGCCGGGCCCGCCGCCGCGCCCGCCGCGCCTGCCGCTGCCCAACCTGGCGCTGGCCGGCGACTGGACCGACCCCGTCCTTCCCGCCACCATCGAGGCCGCGACCCGCAGCGGCCAGGCCGCCGCCGATGCAATCCGCGGCTGACGCCCTCGCCGCCCTCCGCGCGGCCGCGGCCCGCGACGGCGCCCCGGACCTGGCGCGCCGCCGCGCCCTGCTCGACGCCCTTGCCGCCACCCTGCTGCGCCGGGCCGAGGAGGTCGCCGCCGCCATCGATGCCGATTACGGCGGCCGCAGCACGGAGGAATCCCTCCTCGCCGAGGTGAAGCTAGTGGTGGATGCCGCCCGCCACGCCCGCCGCCACCTGCATTGCTGGGCAAGGCCGCGCCGCGCCGCCGTGCCCTTCCCCTTCCTGCCGGCCCGCGCCGCGGAGGAGCCGGTGCCGAAGGGCGTCATCGGCATCATGGCGCCCTGGAACTACCCGCTCCAGCTCGCCCTGTTGCCGGCGGTGGATGCGCTCGCCGCCGGCAACCGCATCGTGGTGAAGCCGGCCGAGGCGACGCCCCGTACCGCCGCCCTCGTCGCGGCGCTGCTGCAGGAGACGCTCGGCGAGGATATCGCCCGCACGGTGCAGGGCGGCCCCGACATCGCCGCCGATTTCGCCGCCCAGCCCTGGGACCACCTCGTCTTCACCGGCGGCACGGAGACGGGCCGCCGCGTGATGCAGGCCGCCGCCGCCAACCTCACGCCGCTGACGCTCGAGCTGGGCGGCAAATGCCCCGCCCTCGTCCTGCCCGGCGCCGACCTGGCCCGCGCCGCCCAGGCCATCCTCGCCGGCAAGGCGGTGAATGCCGGCCAGACCTGCATCGCCCCCGACACCGTCCTGCTGGTCGGCCATCGCCGGGAGGATTTCATAGCCGCCTGCCGCGCGACCGGCATCGGCCTGCCGGAGACGGTGATGGTGAATGACCGCCAGGCCGACCGCCTTGCCGGTCTCTGCGCCGGCGCCAGCCTGACGCCGCTCGCTGAGGACGGTCCCGGCCGCCACCGCGCCGTCGCCCTCGCCGAAGCCCCGCCCGGCCATCCGCTGCACGAGGCGGAGCTCTTCGGCCCGGTCCTCGCCCTGCAGCCGCTGCCCGACCTCGCCGCTGCCCTCGGCTGGATCGCCGCGCGGCCGCCGGCCCTGGCCATCTACCTCTTCGGCGCCAACCCGGCGGAGCGGGACGCCGTTGCCGCCCGCACGCGGAGCGGCGCCATCGTCGAGGGGCGCTGCGTCGAGTATGCCGCCTTCCCGGGCCTCGCCTTCGGCGGCATCGGCGCCTCCGGCTTCGGGCGGCGCAACGGCGAGGCGGGCTTCCGCGAGTTCAGCAACCTCCGCGCCCGCGTCTCGCATGGCGGCTGGAGCCTTTCCCGCCTCTTCGACCCGCCGCGCACCGAGCGCGCCCGGGCGATGATCCGCAGGGTTCTCCGCTAGGGTGGGTTCCGTTCGACTTGGCGCACGGAAGCCGCTCTAACCTTATGTTTGATCGAGCAAATTACTCCGATCAGGTGATTTCACCTGATCGGAGTAATTTGCTCTAGCTGTTTGATCCCGGGGTTTGATGGTGCAGTCTTCCAGCAGGCGTGGAAGGACGCGCTGTGGGCCAGGTTCACCATGGGAGCGCCACAACGACAGCGGCGGTCTGTCGAGCGATACAGCATAG
>JAESFM010000053.1_pt1 | contig 68290 bp, 64 predicted proteins | sample 9266171 | NCBI WGS metagenome assembly JAESFM01 (sample SAMN14505069, study PRJNA617099) | algae metagenome | isolation source: Hassallia sp. WJT32-NPBG1 and co-occurring heterotrophs from well developed... | place: USA: Mojave Desert, Joshua Tree National Park, California | collected 2006-06-22 | reverse complement strand
TCGTAGCCCTGTGAATTTTTGCATTAATGTTCTGTGCGGACTGATTGCTTATTCTCATCAGCCTCAGAAGCCTAGCCTTCGTCTTGAATGGCTTTTGCCTGCATCTGCTTAACCCGAACTCAGGTTAGTTAGTAAAATCTAGGGTACGTTACGACCAATGTCTGTAACGTACCCTACATTTTATGTTTTTTAATGTTGACTTACTTATCAACTATCAACTAACCACTTCAAAACATCTCAAACAAAGTATCATCTAAGTCATAACCCAGTAGTTGAGCCATTGACTTAAGACGGAATTGATTTGGTATACCTTGCTGTTTGAGCCAATCGCTCAAAATAAAGATTCTGTGCATCAAAAAGATTTCTAAAGCTTCAGGATTATACTGAATGCCTTCTTTTTCACTGAATTGGTGCGGTACGAGCATAGCGACGTAACGAACAAGTTCCCCAGCTTTCCAATCTAGTAAAAATGGCAACCAAGGATAACGAGCATCGAGACGGAGAAACCATAAGCGTACCTCTGGAATTTCTGAAAATTCCCGTGGATCGCCAGGTTCTTGAGAATAGTTTATCTCAAAGTGCAGCTGCTGTTCGTGGGATGCGATCGCCCCATCTTGCAGCAGTTGTGAAATCACCGTTAATGCGGGTGATAGATCGAGATTATTAATGCAGTCGGTATTAAGTGCGATCGCGATCGTCATTGGCATCCATACGATTCTGTTCAACAGTAAGATCGAGAATACACAGTAGCAGCTTTCAGGTATTAACGCCACACCCCATCGATAAAAAATAAAGACGCGAGGAACATCCCGTCTCTATTTCAAGACGCTTTTCTCCTAAGGGACAAGGACAAAATAAAATGCAGAACCTTCACACTCTCGGTATCGTGCTTAGTGAAGGATCTATTAAACAAGGTTCTGCATTTTATTCCAGTCAGAATGCTAAGGCACTTACAAGTAATAAAATGTCCCACCGTCAATATTCGTACTGATTGTCCCGCTGCGCGGGACATTTTATTTTTTGGATCACCCCAATAGGAAGAATCAATCTCGCACCCGCAGTTTCCATCCCAGGAAAACCCTCGACTTGGTGGAGATACAGACCGCTCTTACCAGCGTCCTTATAATTCTCAATAAAAATTAATCTCAGCCTCCGCGAACAAGCGATCGCTAAATTAGTCGCACAGGGTCTTTGTGACAAATGTATTGCCATTCGCCTTCACATTAGCTCTTGGACTGTGGCTACCCACCTGCGGCGTATTTTTTTTGTCAAGCTGGGTGTCACTTCCACAAAGCCCTATGATTACTTACCTCCTAGAGGAAAATCGCCTACACAATTAGCACAGCAGTTTATCTATATAGCCGTAACATAACTAGCTAGCCCTAATTTGGCTACTTAAACGCCTGCCTAAAGTAGACGTTTACAGTGATTTTAAGCTAAAGTTGTAATGAGTTTGTTTTAGATTAGGGTGTGAAAAAGCAACTCTCAAGAAGCACAAAAAATAATCGCTCAAGTTTGTGCTTGCGTAGCAATCAAAAGCAAAAACACAGATACAGACTTGGCTTGCAAGGTACAAAAACATTGCATAGATAAAAGAAAAATTAGACATTCAAACATAGGAAATAACCTCAACAGTTAAGAAATTTAAATATGCAAAAACAAGTAATCTCTACAAAACCAATTCGTTCCCTAGAAGATGCTATTGACAGATGCCAAACGCTGGGTATGCGCGTTAGCCGCCAGCGTCGCTTTATTTTAGAACTACTGTGGCAAGCAGAAGAGCACCTTTCCGCTAGAGAAATTTACGATCGCCTAAACCAACAAGGCAAAGAGATCGGACATACCTCTGTATATCAAAACTTAGAAGCCTTATCTAGTCAAAACATTATTGAGTGCATCGAACGCTGCGATGGACGTTTATACGGTAATATCAGTGATTCCCACAGTCATGTTAACTGCATAGATACAAATCAAATTTTGGATGTTCATCTAGAATTACCAGAAGATTTTATCCGCAAAGTTGAAGAACAAACAGGAGTGCGAATTACTGAGTATAGTATTAACTTCTATGGCTATCGGCAAAACAAAACCGAAAGTTAGAAGTCAGGAGTTAGGAGAATGGAGTCAGGAGTCAGGAGTCAAAAGTCAGAGTATTATTCTCGTTATCACCCCATCAACCTCATCCCCGTCTCCCCACTCCCTCATACTTTGATATAGTGCTTAACCCCTCGCCAAGCATCGTAAAGAAATTTTGAGCGATCGCGCAACGACTCTACTGTCGCTTTTGTCCCCTTATCCTGTGATTAACGCCCAGCCTAACCAAAGTTTTTGTATGCTTACTTCTTGGTCTATAACTTGTTGGAAAGCTTGTAGATAAGCAATTTGAAACGCCAGCCATGTGACTTCGGTATCTTTTCAGGGCTTTTTTTGGCTAAACTCAGGCATCAGCCATGAGCGTGAACTGGGCAATAATGAGGGGATTAAGCTAACTATCACAGCTGTTTTCTAAAAGCGCGAAAAATAGCATCTATATTTTTGAGTGGACTATGAGCGATCGCCCTCTAAAAGTATTATTAATCGACCAAGACCCTATTTTCCGGTTAGGGCTGAGAGTAGCTTTAGAACAAGTTCCTAATTTGGAAGTTACATCCGAGGCTCAAACAGATACCGTTGCTCTGCACATTTTGGCAGAATTTGCCAAAAAAGACCCAAAAGCAGTGAATTTGGTAATTTTGGAACTCGGTAATAGTCGTTATTTGCAACTTTGTCGCCAACTCAAGGCTCAGTACCCCAATTTACCGATTTTACTGCTCAGTTCTGTTTCTGAACCAGGGCTGCTGATGGCAGCAAGAGATGCTGGTGTCAATGGCTACTGTCCCAAAGGCACACCTGTTTCTGAGTTGGTTGAGGCAATGCAACAGATAGCATCTGGTGGTAGTTATTGGGATGGGGAAGAGGGGGGGAGTGGACAAAAAATAACTTCTAACTCCCGTACAGAAGCGATTAGTCGTGTCTCTAGAAGTACAGACGCGATTAATCGCGTCTCTGCTCAATCCTCGCGTCTTCCTTTCGCAAGGCTGCGGAATAATTGGCGTTTGTCAGGAATTAATTACATTAACGCTACTTTGGCGGAAGTGACGGCACAATTGCAAGTCCCCGGTTTGCCAGTACTAGATCGGGCAATTTTAGCTGGACAGCGACGCGAATTATTGGCGGCAGGTTGGCTAGTCAATCAGCTGTTGGCTGCACCACAGGAAAGGCAACAAGATAAAGTGCGTAGCCAGACATGGCTTACTACTCAAGATTCACCTGCGAATCCTTCACTTAGTAGTGCTGTTGTCATAGACTCACCAATAAAGCAAAATTATGCTTCTTTACTTAGCCCAAGAGCGCTACAAGCGACATTATTCTCATCTTGTGTTGCTAAACTTCAATTACCTTTACAAAACTTATGCGATGAACCTCTAGAAATTGACATTTTTCGCCAAGATAAAAAACGTGAGTTACTTTATCTCATTCTGCAAAAGCTTGCTAATTCTTTGGATGAACTGCGTACTTCTCAAATAGAAGTTCATCGATTAAATGAATTGAAAAACATCATATTATGTGATTTATGGCAAGCGTCAACAATAGATTTTTTTGGTAAATTTACCAAAGTGCAAGTAGGTAATCAAAATTTAGAAATTGTCACCTTCTTGCTGCAAGCTACTAAAGTGGTAGAAACAGAAATTATCATAAAGATTCCTCTGGTAGTAGAGTTATTTTCTTATCTACTATTTCAAACAGATTTATCTATTGATAATGCCATTTACCCAGCAGGTAGCTTAGAGGCGATGGAGCAATCTTTAATAATTTTAGAAAACTTATTAATTCAAGTAGCAAATGGTGTAGTGCAGCCACTGCTTAACACTTTAGCAGATGTAGAAGCGATTAAAGAAAGTTTTTACGATCGCCAATTTATTTCCACGCGAGAAATCGAACGTTTCCGCAATGATTTATCATGGAAATACCGCTTGCGAAATTATGTAAGCGAAGCTCAGGCGATTTTTGAAAGTCGTTACGAACTACTTGTATTTACACCTCGCGGTATTGCCAAAATTTCAATTTATGCTCCGCGCAATCAAGAGTTAGCCCAACTTTCTGGGATTCCGCTATTAGTGACATTAGCATTAGAATTTCGGGATGCGATCGCTCCTCGCCTAAAATCAGTATTATCTTTCGCAGGTAGTGGTATTGTTTTTGTTCTCACCCAAGTAATTGGTAGAGGTTTGGGGTTAATTGGTCGTGGTATTCTCCAAGGTATTGGTAGTGTATCTTTGTCAGAACGAAAAAATAAAAATTTATGAATTCAAATCAGTTACAAGCCATTGCCACTCAGTTACAACAGATGCGGGAATTTGTAAAACTAAACGTTGTTTACCAGATAGTGGTACATAAAGTTTTAGAGAATCGGTTGTTGTCAATTTCAGTAGACCGAAAACTTTTGTAAGTTGACGAAAGAACAAGGGTTTCAGGCGACGTTTCTGTGACTGACGAGAGCGATCGCTTGCCTGGGCTGGAGAACTGATCTACAACCCTATTGCTCAAAAAGCAGATATACGGGCATTCTGGCGGATTCTATAAACTCGGTCAAATGAACGCATGGTAAGCCTTTTAGAAATCTTTTCGGTCTACTGAATTTAAATAAAACATCTGTTAATTTGTAATCTCCCACATTAGGAGAAGGTGATTTTTCTGCATACACATCAGATGCACTTAATAGCTTATTCTTTGCTGTGACAATTTCCAAAGGTCGAGGATGAGCTAACTCAAATACACCAGGAAAACCGACTAACCTAAGATTGAGCTCTACAGGTTTACCTGGTGGAAATAATTTGAACAATACCACTTGCCAAGTGTAGCCGAAATCATCTTTAATAGACACTTGAGAATGATAACGTAAAACTCCGGGCGCATCGTGATGCTGGCGCAGCAAAGCAAACGCAGAATCTGCGAAAAATGCTCCCGAAGATAGTACTAATAATAGCCTTAGATGAATAAACAAAATTAAACGTAAAAGATTTTTCGTAGTGAAGGCTTCAGCCCTCAAAATCATTGTTTTCAGGTTTAAATTACTCACTACCTTTTGTTTATTTATATCCATCTAGTTAGTAAAATCTGAGAAAACATTTAAATATTCCAATTGCGGCGAAAGTCAAAGAAGCCTTCCAGAAAGTCTTGCAAAGCAATATTACTATTTAACCTTTGTCGCTCCCATTCCCGTGCAGTTTGTTCAATAATTTCGGAGAAACCCGGATAAACGACAGATAAATTTGCTAATTGATTAATTTTAATTTTTTGAGATATAGCTAAAGCAATCAGATTAATTAATTCTCCAGCTTCTGCCCCTAGTAATGAAGCACCTAAAATTTGGCCATTGCGGAGGACAATTAATTTACATATACCCGTAGTTTCTTCGCTGATTTGGGCTGCTGTCAGTGTTTTAAAATACTGTCGTAAAACTAAAACTTCATCTTGAATATATCGACGTTTGGCTTGTTTTTCTGTTAAACCGACTTGTGCCAGCATCGGATAAGAAAACAGCCCCCAAGGAATACATTGATAATTGACTTTATTTACTGGAAAAAATAGAGCATTATTCAGAGCAATTTTTGCTTCAGAATTAGCAATATTGGCTAACTCATAACCGCCAAGAACATCACCACAAGCATAAATGCGGCGATTAGTTGTTTGTAATTTATCATTTACCATCAAGCGGTGTTGATGCCATTTGACACCTACCGCAGCCAAATTTAAAGATTCAATATTGGGCTGCTGTGCGATCGCCACCAAAATTTCATCAGTTTCAATCGCTTTATCTCCAGCCTGAATCCACTTTTGGTTATCAATTCGTCTCACCTGAGTTACGGTTGTTTGCGTCAGCAAGCGTACACCATCGACTTCTAACTGCGCTTGCAGCAATTGAGTTATCTCTGGCTCAAGATTTGGCAAAATATAGGGATGGTTGACAACCAGCGTCACACTGCAACCCAACCGCGCTAAAATTTGCGCTACTTCGATGCTTTGGGGAACACCGCCAATTATCACCCAGTTTTTGGGTAAAATTGGAGACTCACATAAAGCCTGCCAAATATTAGATAAAGTAAAAAAGCCGATATTTTCCAACCCTTCAATCTCTGGAATTGCTGGACGGGAACCACTAGCAAGCAAATAGGTACGTGCGCGAAGCTGACGCTTATTAACGGCAAAAGCAAGGTGAGGTGACACTACAAATTCACCGCTACCAAGGATGACATCGACACCTTGGGCAGCTAGGATGGCGAGTGAATTCTGTTCTTGAAGATTTGAGACGACACCGCGAGCATAAAGCATCGCTTCTTGCCATTCTACAGATATTTGGGACTTTTCTGAGAAGACTGTTGTGGGTGTTCTCCCCTTGAGGTAGTTGTCCTGTGCAGTATCCGCAGAATAAGAATGAATACCAAAATTAGCCGCACCATCAAGACGCTGGGCAAGTTTGGCAATTTCCCCAAGCGCGTGGTGATAAATAAGCCCATAGTTGACTTTGGGTTCCACTAGGGCAACAGTGGCGTGTAGATGGGTTGCAGCAAGGGCTGCATTGCGTCCAGCGAGACTACCGCCAATAATCACGACATCGTAGTCAATAGTCATTAGTCAATAGTCATTAGACGAATGGCACTCATTATATTTTTGGATGTTAAACCTGAGTCGTCAGCCTTTGTTTGCCTAGCCCCATTAAGCGCTTGTTTGGGTAGTGCGCTTGGCGCAGGGCATTTACCGATTTTTGCTTATAGGTCTATTACTCAAGAGTTAACAGAAGGACACTCATTTAGACGCCTTTTTGAGACGGCTTTTTGTAGGGTAGACAGTCCCTACGGCAACCAAGTGTCCGTTCGGAAGTCCAGAGTCAATATTTTGACTATGGACTCTGGACTAATGCTTTCAACCCTGTTAGTAAACGCTGGTTATCTGATTCTGAGCGTACAGCAACTCGGAAGTAGCGATCGCCTAATTCTTTAAAACTGAGACAATCGCGAATATAAATCTGATACTCCTTAAGCAATTGTTCTTGCAATTGAGAAACAGATTGTTGTGACTCAACAAGTAAAAAATTAGCAGCACTATCCAAAGGTTGCAACCCTGGTAATTTAGCTAAACCCTGAAAGAGTTGGTTTCGTGCAGGTGGTAGCCATTCCCAGGTTGCAGACTGAAACTCTTTATCGCCGAGTGCAGCGATCGCCGCTGCTGCTGCTAAAGTGTTAACGGGCCAAGGGTCGCGCCACAACTGCCATTTAGACAAGCGGTCAGGGTGAGCGATCGCATATCCGAGTCGCAGTCCAGGCAGACTGTAAAATTTTGTCAGCGATCGCAAAACCACCAAATTCGGATATTCCTGAATTAACGGAATTAGGCTTTGTTCCTCATCGGGAGGCAGAAAATCCATAAACGCTTCATCCACCACCACCAAAGCAAACTGTTCCAAGTAAGGCAAAATTTCTTCTACCGAAAACAGCTTACCCGTTGGGTTGTGAGGATTATTCAGCAATAACCCGCTTTGGTCAGGAGTAGAGACGCGATTAATGAGCCAGCGCGTTGCGGAGCCAGTTGCGTGGGCGGGTTTCCCGACTTGAGCAATCTGGCGTGAGGTTTCCGAGGCAGCGCGTTGCGCGGGTTCCCCGCGTTGTAGCGACTGCCGTTCCGTTGTAGCGTCTGGCGTCGCGTCTGTACAGGAGTGGAGGAGAAATTTTTCGTTGTCCTTCCTGTCCCCCCCTCTCCTTGTCCCCCCCTCTCCTCTTTTCAAATCAATCGGATACTCCAGCACTTTGGCATCATATGCCGCCAGCGATCGGTAATAATCGCCAAAAGCTGGAGTAATTAAAGTTGTTGTGGTTAATTGTGAAAAATCTTTACCTGATAACGTAAGTAATTCTGCCGAACCGTTACCCGGCAGAATCCATTCAGGCGGCAATTGATGGAAGTGACTGAGAGCCAGTCTCAGTTCACTGTAATCGGGGTCTGGATAGTGCTTAAGATTACCCAATTGAGATGTAATAGCAGCGATCGCGCTGTTTGGTGGTCCCAACGGGCTGATGCTCGCAGAAAAATCCAGAATAGCACTAGGGGGACAGCCAGCCAGTGCTGCTGCCCAAGTTAAATTTCCCCCGTGTGCTTTTTGCCGCATAAAAAAAGAGTTTCCTAAGAAAGAACCTATGCTTTTGGGGGTGCAACTCTTTCTCTAAACATTTTGCCAGCTGAAAAAGCAGGAACCTTGGTTGCTGGAATTTCCATCTTTTCGTTTGTTTTCGGGTTACGACCTTCACGAGCCTTACGTTCGCGTGATTCAAACGAACCGAATCCCACCAGCGTTACCTTATCACCAGAAGAGACAGCTTCGATAATAGTTTCCAAAGCCGCAGTTAAGACTGCATCAGCTTGCTTTTTCGTAACACTAGCCTTTTCAGCCACCGCATCAACCAATTCACCTTTGTTCATGTGAAACTCCTTGAAGTTTATTTTCGATTGTCTACAGACACGCTCCAAGAGCGCATCACAAGCGTAAATCTCTGTTTGGAGATTTAGAAAAAGCGGACTTTGGGAGCATTCCACATAAAATGCCTGTAAATCCCGTAGACTGCACTTTTCAAAGAATCATTCTAAGGTGTTGTAGCCAGATGTGGATAGATGAAACCATTAATTTATATAGATTTCGGCATTTTTTCTTTTTATAAAGCGATTGTTTGACTAAAAACTAGGAAAAAGTACTTAGTAAACACAGTGGCTTTAGGGGCGATCGCTAATTTCGACGATAGCTTCATTTTGTCGCAAACGTTCTAAAGCATCAGGAAACGTAGTAATGAGAATCTGCCTCAGGTTACGATTTGTGACATTGCCACAAGTTAGCCAAATAATTTGTGGAGGTGTTCCTAACCGACAAACGAAATCGACAAAATCACTGTCCTTCGTCATAATCACTGCGAAATTTGCACGCGCTGCATCAAAGATTTCTGTGTCTTGGGCATCTCGTAAGCCTAAATCTCTTAAAGCGGTAGCACTGACTCCAAAGGTATCACTTAACCAACCTGCCAATGTTGGAGGTAACTGAGCATCGATCCAGATATTCATGCAGTCAACCGAGCAAAGTCTGTACGTCGCGCTGCAAATAATAGACAAGCCTGAATGTCTTCTAGCTCCAAATCGGGAAAATCTTCTAAAATTTCGGCTGCACTTACATTTTCAGCCAGCATCTCTAAAATGTCGCTCACACGGATTCGCATTCCTCGAATACAAGGACGACCTCCGCATTGCCCAGGATTTTGCGTAATCCGGCTCAGAAAGGTAGCTGCTTGAGTCATTATTCTACTCTTGCCTGAATTAGTTGTATGTTAACAAAACATACCATTCCTAATATGGGTCGGTTGATCTGATATCTTGCACTAGTAGTCTGCCAAGGCAACTTTGCAGGGTTTATGGTAAGAAAATCAAGTTCTTTCCCCCCTGCTTCCCCTGCTTCCCCTGCTCCCCCTGCTTCCCCTCACCCGTCATTTTTGGGTTGGTCGAGTACTAGTGCTATCTTCCGCCAGGGGTTATAAACCGCTGTCTCATAGCTAAAGCCCTCGCGCATAGGACTAAACACTGGTAATCTCAGAATTTCAGTCCATTTTAATGGACTTACGCTATTAGCCCGGAATTTTAATTCCGGGCGGGTTTGGATGCTAGTTGAGAATAATGCAAAATATCGGCTCAGGCTAGTTTGTAGCTCGAAAAGCCTAGTTTCTGCACCGAATTTTATTCGCCAAGGCTTATTTCCCTGGAACCTTCAAGCCACTACGCTCTAAGGTTCGCCGCACCTCAGGGGTAGGAGTGTAGTTATAGCCGTAGGATGAGCGCTCTGAGTCATCCATAATTTGCGGTGTGAGCAAGACAATCACCTCTTGGCGCTGATTGGATCTGTTTGTTCTTCTAAACAGCGAACCTAGCAGTGGAATATCACCCAAGATGGGGATCTTGGATACACTTGTCCGGTCTGTGTCTTGAATTATCCCACTGAGAATTAGCGTCTGACCATCTCGCAGGCGAACCAAACCAGAATTTAGAGAGCGCTCAGACACCAAAAATATTTGTTGACTACCGCCGCCTCCAACATTTATGGTAGCTGGAGCTTGTGGTGCTTTGACCACAGGAGCTACCGATAAAGAGACAAAACCGTTATCATCAATCCGATCAACTTTAACAGCCAGGGTTAAACCCACATTATCTTTCTCGGCGGAAATTGTTTCTGTAGCAATATTCGTATCACGAACTATTTCCCTCTTAATGTTGCCTACCACTTCTTGAGTCAGGTTGACATTAGCACTTTGACCTTCTTGCACAATTAAGGTCGGGTCAGTCAAAACCTTAGCATTACCACTTTGTACCTGAGCTTGCAAACTAGCCAGAAAACGTTTGGGAAATTGATACAAAGATGCCAAGCTGAATGTATTAGCACTTCCATTAGTTCCTAAAGCAGTAATACCCGTTGCTAATGAATTAGAACTGACGGGAGCTCTAGCTGAACCATTTGGATTGAGAAATACCTCACCCGTATTTGTATTTGGAATGATCGGTGTACTAGTCAAGCTGTTTGCCGCTTCAACACTAGTAGCTGGTCTGGAACCACCAAAATTCAGAGATGCTGCACCACCATCATTAGTAAAGAAGTTATTGCCAACACCAAAGGAAAAGCTAGTATTTTGGTCTTGGGTATTCAAGAGGTTAACGTCGATAATTTTGACGTTAACTGCTACCTGACGACGCCGAATATCGAGTTGACCTAGTTGCGCCATTGCCATCTCCACTAGCTTGGGAGGACCAATCAAAGTTAGCGAATTGGTGCGCTCGTCTCCTAGTGCTTGCAAACCTCTCAGCAACGGCTTTGAGTCTTGAAAATCAATTCGTTGATTTTCAACTCTACTTTCTGTAGTGGTCTGAGTTTGGGTGATTGGCGCAGCTGTGGTACCCACAGGCACAGCTTGGACACTAGTAACTTGTCGTTCGCGGCTGACGGCACTTTCTGCCCCCAAGCCGACCAAAAAGTTCAAAGCGACTCCCACCGTTACCTGATTGAGTCGCAGGTTACGCATGACCGTATCACGCGTGGCGTTAGGTAGGTTAGATCCTACAAAAATTGTCCGTCCGCTACGGTTAGCCTCTAAACCACTCAAACGCAAAACGTAGTTAAAAACATCTTGCACTGGCTCGTTTTCAATATCTAAAGAAATTGTCGGTCCATCAGCCCCAGCAGCAGCCGGCTTACCATCAGCACCTTGTCCCCCTGCTGCGTAAGCCAAGTTCAAATTAGCAGCACGGGCAAGCAGTGATAAAACTTCACGTACTGGAGCATCTCGTAATACCAAGCGCGGAACACGTTCTTGAGTTCCCAAATCAATCACGCTCGGAGAAGCATCAGTATTAGAAATGGCAATATCTCCCACTGGTGGGGCAACGGCTCTGGGTAAGAAAGGCGGTGCCGCTGTCCCAGGTTGACCTGGACCGGCTGCTTGTGCGGGTGTCCCGTCCACAGTCACTTGCGGATTAGGGACAAGAGGAGCCGGTTGGGATGGGGTAGAAGCAGCCGGCGCTGTCGGAATTGGTGCGCCTGCGGCTACTTCGGTTCCTGGGCTATAGCTGAGGGTAATTCCGCTGCCTCCTCGCTTCACAGGCTGAGTGTTGGGAACTCCGCCCTCTCCAGTCACGGTTACGCGGATGCTATTGGTATCAAGCTGATTGATTACTACAGAGGTAATTCCAGGAGCGGGGTTGTCTTGGCGGAAACTATTGCCTTGAGGTAAACGTAATTGCGTATTAATAATATCTGCTACTAGACTTTTACCCCGTTTTGTGGTAAAAACTTGTGGGCGCGAACCTGAGGAAGTTTTTAGAACAACATTAATTCCCCCATCAACGGGATTTAACTGTACGTCAGTAATTTCAGAAGTCTGTGCTGACACAGGTTGAGTTGCCAAGAATACAAAAGCAGCGGCTCCGAATATAAAACTATTACCGTGAAGTTGTTTCACAGTTCATTCCTCACTTTATAAAATTATTTAGACAAATTTGGATTTAGCTTTTTTTCTCGTTCCCAGTCTCTGACTGGGAATGCCCTGCAAGAGGCTCTGCCTCTTATTACTGGAGGCAGAGCCTCCCGAATGCATTCCCATGCGGAGCATAGGAACGAGAAGATGCAGACCTCTCTCCTCGTAGGAGAGAGGCTTTGAGTCTTACTCCCCTTCCCTTGCAGGGAAGGGGTTGGGGGTTAGGTCTCATTTACTTCTTCGCTTGCCCCGCTTTAGCTGCTGCTGCTACTTCCTCAGAGTTCAAAGGCATCAACGCTTGTAACACAAAACTTGTAGTAATCGGTGCAGGTCCAATTCGACGTATGCCTTTACCTGGTTCAACAGGAGGTTCAGTCGCCAAAGTTGATTGATAATCTTTAACTAGCAACAAAGGCTGTAAACGTTCAATGTTGCGGAAAATTGATTGTGTTTGTTCATAGGTTCCTTGAATTTCAATATTGATAGTGCTGCGTTTGAGCTTGCCGTTAACCAGTGGTCCCAAACTACTATCGGTAATCGGTTCTGGTTTCTGTCCGGATGGCGCAAACTTCTTCAGTTTGGCTTTGACTGCATTTGCCGGAATTTGTGCATTACCAGATTCAACTAAGCGATTCAAATCGAGTAGCAATGTATCCAAGGTTTTCTCATTAGCAAATAAAGATAAAACTTGGATTTGTTGCTGTTTTGCTTGCGCTAGTTCTTCTTTAACTTTGCCAATTTGTTGGATGCTGTCGTTCTTTTGCTGAATTTGTGCTTCCAAGTCTTGGCTTTTTGCTTGCTGTTGTTGAAAAGTATCCCAAGCGGGCATCACTAGGTTAGAAAGTATAAAAGCTGCTACCCCCAAACCCAAAACCCCAGCCAGGATGCCAATGATTTTTGGTGTGAAGGTAATGCCGAATGCGGTAGGATAACCAGAACCAGCAGCTTCAAACGCGTCGTCTTGCTCACCAAAATTTAAATCATCACTATATGTCATTTAGAAATGACTCCTGTTTGTTGCAGACTGCGAATTCGACTTACTAATCCGACTGTGCCTTTTTGCTCCAACTCACGGGTTAACTCAGAAGCCGGAACATCACTCATGCTGGATTGAATCGTATATTTGACTATTTGTGGTGGTTTAATTAATACAGTATTTGCAGGTTGAATACCGGGAGGTATGGGGGCATCTACTAACTCTGCTATTGTAATTTTGCCCTCGGTGGATTTGAGGAAACGGGACTGTTGCAGACTAAGTAAGAAATCGTTGACATCGTTAAAAGAGCGAGCATAGCCAGTAATTTCCACTCCTCCAGCGGGATTGGGTGGTGGCTGCCCTTCAACAGCAGCAGTGGGTGCGATTTGCTTGATGTTTTCAATTTGCACAGTTGCGGGAATGCGATCGCGCATATCTTGCAACATCGCTGACCAAGGACGAATTTGGTCAAATACAGTAACTAAAGCTTGTGTTTCCCCCTTAACTTTGTTCGTTTCTTCCCTGATTTTGTTAATACTCCCAATTTTCAACTCTAATTCTTGGTTCTTTTGCTCCAGTTTGGCTATGTTCTCTGCTAACTCAGTATTTTTCGCTTCCAAAAACCACCATCCACCCGCGACCAAAGCCGGTAAAATCACACCAATAGCAACTCCTATATATATCGGTGTTAAATCACCAAGAGCAATTGCTGGTCCTCTTGGTGTCTTGCCAGGTTTTGTCTTTTCAGGTTGGCGATCTTTAAGAAAATTAACCTCTAAACTGTACATTTTGTTAAGCCTCCCGCATTCCTAGACCAAGTACTATTCCTAATCCAGGACGTTGCACCAAGGGGTATTTTTCCTCGTCAATTTCCAAGGACAGCGCATCGACTGGATCGATTTGGGTGGTTGGTAAACTTAATCTTTGGGTGAAAAACTCATTTAACTGCCCCAGTCCCCCTCCTGAACCTGCCAGCATAATCTCCGCTACCTCCAAATTTTCAGCTTGATTGAGGTAAAAATCGATTGAGCGGCGCAGTTCATCTGTTAATTCTCCTAATACTCGCACTATCGCTGCCATACCAGGATTAACGCCAGTAACACCGTTTTTTCCTCCAGCCTCCATCGGTGTTGAAGGAATAATCATTCCCTCTAACAGTTCCGTGTCTCGTGACGCGGGTAAATTCATCGCTTTTGATAAAGCAGCTTGCATTTGATAAGTGCCTATCGACACTGTGCGCGAAAATTGCGGCACTCCGTTGACAACGATCGCTATCTCTGTGCTGTCAAATTCGATATCAACTAGCACTACGGCTTCTTGCGGTCCGAATTGCCGTAATTTTTCGCCAATTGTCCGAATTAAAGCAAAACTGCTAATCTCTAAAATATCAACTTGCAATCCTGCCTGCTCAAACGTACTTACGTAAGAATCAGTGATATCTTTACGAGTGGCAACTAAAAGCACGTCTACTTTTTCAATGCCATCTTCATCTACACGGTATCCAAGTTTCTGATAATCGACATCAGCTTCTTCGCGGGGATAAGGCAAATACAAACCTGCTTCGTGGTTGAGCACCATTTCCCGCAATTCTTTGTCATCTAACTCTGCTGGCACAGGAATCAAACGTATAATTGATTCTCGTCCCGGTACAGCAGTCGCAACGCGAGAAGCTTTAATTTGACTTTCAGCTAATGCCTGCTGAATTAATTGCGCCATTGCAGCGGGATCGGTAATTTGACCATCAACAAAAATGCCTTCTGGAACTGGCACCGATGTTAAGGAGTCTAATTTTAAGCCTTGACGCTGCTTGCGTAGTTGAGCTATGTTCACCCGTTCAGGAGCAAGTTCTATCCCCACCCCTTTATTTGATTTGCTAAAGAATTTCTGGAAATTTTTAACCACAGTTTTTCGCGTTGCACTGTTTAGTAGAAAATTTAGTTTGGTAATTTGTTATTGCTTAGTGGTTATTAGATAGTGGTTAGTGGATGATTTTAACCGTCAACGCTCCAACCGACAACTAACCAATTAATCTATAATCTCGACAATTCTGCATAAAGGTTTCACCCTGATAAAGCGTAAAAACTATTAGCACAATGATTCAAATTCAAAAATTAAAACGATTGAGTGTTTATGTCCTGCTTGGCTTATTAACCAGCTGGATTGTCAGTTGCGGCACAGGTAATGTCGGCACAAGTACAAAACAAGCTTCTTCAGGGGCAACTATTGAGTTTTGGACAATGCAACTTCAACCTCAATTTACCAATTACTTTCAAAGCTTAATTGCGACTTTTCAATCGCAAAATCCTGGTGTAAAGGTGAACTGGGTTGATGTACCTTGGGCAGCGATGGAGAACAAAATCTTAACAGCTGTCTCTGGGAAAACGCCACCTGATGTTGTGAATTTAAATCCCGATTTTGCATCTCAACTTGCAGGACGAAATGCCTGGTTGAATTTGGATGCAAAAGTCCCAAACGAAACACGCTCCTTTTATTTGCCGAATATATGGAAAGCAAGCACGCTTAATGGTAAGAGTTTTGGGATTCCCTGGTATCTCACCACGCGGCTAACTATATATAACACCGCTTTATTAAAACAGTTAAATCTTAATAAAGTACCCAGTACTTACACGGAATTAGCAGTTTTTGCGGAACAAATTAAGGAAAAAACTGGAAAATATGCTTTTTTTGTGACTTTCGTACCAGAAGATTCGGGTGAGGTAATTGAGTCTTTGGTGCAGATGGGGGTAACTTTGGTAGATGCTGAAGGCAAAGCGGCTTTTAACACTCCCGAAGGGAAAGCGGCGTTTCAATATTGGGTAGACTTGTACAAGAAAAAACTTTTACCACAAGAGGTGTTAACTCAAGGTCATCGTCATGCGATCGATTTGTATCAAGCTGGAGAAACCGCTTTACTTGCTTCGGGTCCAGAATTTTTAAAACAGATTGCAATAAATGCGCCTAAAATAGCTGAAGTTTCGGCAACCGCACCGCAAATTACTGGTGAAACGGGCAAGAAAAATGTCGCTGTGATGAATATAGTTATCCCCCGCGACACTAAACAACCAGATGCGGCTGTTAAATTCGCGCTATTTGTCACTAATGATGAGAATCAGTTAGCTTTTGCTAAAGCCGCAAATGTTCTACCATCGACAACCAAAGCGCTGTCTGACAGCTATTTTAAAGATGTGCCAGCTAAGGCTTCAACGTTGGAGTTGGCGCGGGCGATGAGTGCTAAAGAGTTACAACAAGCAGAAATTTTAACTCCGACTTTGAAGGATTTCAATAAGCTGCAAAAGGCAATTTATGAAAATCTGCAAGCAGCGATGCTGGGTGAGAAAACGGTAGATAAAGCTGTTGAGGATGCGGCGCAGGAGTGGAATAGCAGTAGGAGTTAGGAGTCGTTCAATTCTCAAAGATACCCTCAGACTGGAAGTCTGGGGCTATACGAACAAAGCCCGCCTTCGCGGGCTTCATTTCATGGAGTCCGCGAAGGCGGACTTAGTTCGTGTAGCCGCACCCTTCAGGGTGTTGGGAGCGTTGTGGTTTTTGCGGTTGCGAAATAATGCCCGATCAGATATAGTGAACCGCACAAAATGACTAAATTATCGGTTGCGCTAAAAGCTGTTTCTAGTGCTGATAATAAATCTGGATAAGTTTGGCAATAGCTCAATTGTGGGCAAATGTTTTGAGCTAGTTTTGCTAATTCACTTGTATCGGCTGAACTATGATCTGGTACTGGCGTTAAGTATAAACTGTCCTTTGGTCGCAGTAAAGCTTGGAAGATGTCGGCGTGTTCTTTGGTGGAAAGCATTCCCATTACCCAATTAATTTTGGGAATATCTAGGCTATCTACATACTCGCGTAAGGCTTGGGCTGCGGCTGGGTTATGAGCGCCATCAATTAATAGTTTATGATTTCTCCAGGTTGTCCATTCCATTCGCCCTAGCCATTTTGTTTTGGCGATGCCGTTGATAATGGCTTCTTCAGATATCTGCCAATTTTTTTGTTGTAGAATCTCTAAAGCGGCTAAAGCTAAACTTGAATTAGCTAACTGTATCTGTCCTTCTAAGGGCAATGGATATTTAATTATTTTTTGATTTTCAATTGTTTGATATTCTGCCCATCCTGGGGATATTTGACGGGCGGGTTGAGGGACAATATACGGGCATTGTAATTCTAGAGTACGCGATCGCACGACTTTTTCTGCATCCGGTGGCAATATTCCCACAACAGCCGGACATCCGGGTTTCAAAATCCCAGCTTTTTCTCCAGCAATCTCAGCGACTGTAGAACCAAGTTGTTGCCAATGTTCGCGGCTAATGGAAGTAATGATAGTTACCAAAGGCTGGGAGCAAACATTAGTCGCATCTAAACGTCCTCCCAATCCAACTTCTACTACCGCCATATCAACTTTAGATTGTGCAAAATACAACCAAGCTGCTGCGGTAATTACTTCAAACTGAGTTGGTGATTCTTCATCTGGGCTGATTGCAGCTTTAACTTGTAGTAACAGTTCATACAAGATATCTGAGGCGATCGCTTGTTCATTTAAACAAATGCGTTCCGTCCAATCGACCAAATGAGGTGACGTGTAGCGTCCTGTGCGATAACCTGCCTCAGTAAGTACCGAGGATAGATACGCGCAAACAGAACCTTTACCATTCGTCCCGGCAACGTGAATTACCGGAACTTGATGATGAGGGTTGCCAAGATTTGCCAAAAGTTTGACAATGCGATCCAATCCCAGATTAACGCCGAAGCGTTGGAAGGGTTCTAGTAATAAGTCAATATTCACAAGTAGTTAGTGAGGTTGCGCTTTATTCGCCCTGCGCCAAGCGCACGCTCCGCGAACAGGCTGGAAGCCTGGGGCTACACAAACGAAGCCCACGGAGGTGGGCTATAATGGTGCATCTTCATAAAAAAATGGTAGCTAGTGGTTATTTGTCAAAATAACCACTAGCTACTAACTACTAACAACCACGCTTCCGTTTAAGCTTCTCTGTCTAAAAAGCCTTGAACTTGTCTTAAAGCAGCAGCACCGATGTTGAATGCTGCCCAACCAGCAGCAATGGCAATTGGTGCTAAAACGATCGCAACACGCATATCAATGTTTTCCATATTTAGAATCCCTCTGTTAAGTAGAAATTAAAGTTTTGTCAACTCTTCTCATTTTTATTGTTAGCCGAAGTGGGAAATTTTTCCAGACCCATTTGTAAAGAATGTTTACAAATTTATTATTAGGGCAAGGTGCATCGGGCATGGGGCATCGGGTATAGGGCATGGAAAAAATCTCCCATTGCCCATTGCCCATTGCCCGATGCCCAATGCCCAATGCCCTATTCCCCAGCCTTTGTAAAACCAATATCAGTACCTTTGCCAGCATGAACCAAAGCTAACTTTTGGTAACGTTGAGCGTGTTCGATAAGTTCAGCGGCTTCGGTTTCTGTGACTTGGCGCAGGACTTTGCCTGGAACGCCAGTTACCAAAGATAAAGGAGGTACATTTTTAGTTACGACTGCGCCGGCACCAATAATGCTACCAGCGCCTACCCGCACATTGTTTAAAATAATCGCGCCAATTCCAATCAAGCTGCCACGTTCAATGTAGGCAGAATGTATTACAGCACGATGCCCTACGGTTACATAATCTTCTAAAATTGTGGGAAAGCCACGATCGCCGTGTAGAATTGCCCCATCCTGAATATTGGTGCATTCGCCAATTTCAATGCTTTCTACATCTGCCCTAACTACTGCTTGATACCAAATGCTTACTCCAGCGGCTATCTTTACCGAACCCATAACCACAGCATTAGCTGCAACGAAGGCAGCTTGAGAAATATCAGGAGAAGACCAGTAAGAAGCGGTAGACACGATAGAATATGAATATGGTACCCAGGAACACTGGAAAAACTCCAACCTTGGAAGCTGGTTGCATTCAACAGAATATCACGGTGTAAAGCCTTGATGTTGAAAGGGCACGCTTTGTGGAAACCTGACAGCGCAACTTAATTTGTGTGCAGCAACAAGTAATTACCCCAAGGAGGCGGAGTAGAAGTGTAAACTAAAACCAATTTTGCGGGTTAAAACAAAAGTATGTTTGTACGCACTTCATGATGAATCCAGGCTTGCAGTACCCAATATTTGGTCCAGAAATACAGTGTCCCCACTGCCGTCAAACAATTCCGGCACTGACACTAACAGATACATATCTATGTCCTCGGCATGGCGCTTTTGAAGCGAATCCGAAAGATGGTGAATTGATTCATCTTCAGTCCGGGCGTCATTGGCGAAGGTGGAATAATGAATGGTATCGGCAACATACGCATCCCGACGGGATTCGCTTTGAAATTCACGAAGCGCTAGACAAGCTGTATACTCAAGGATACCGAGCAACAAAAGTGATTATTGCCAAACGGTATGAAGAATTGATGAGTGGCTACTTGGAACGCAGCACACCTTGGCGTTCTGGTCAACCAGAGATAAAATCTGCGCGGCTTTACGGCTTACCAGTAGAGTTTAGCCCGGATTCGGCAGAAGAACCGTGCTGGGAAGTGATAAATTTTGATTTGGAAAAAGAGCCGGGTGTGCCTGTGCGCTATCCTTATTTTCGGTTGTTTGAGTAATGGTTGTGAGTCATTAGTCATTAGTCATTACCACTCGGATAAATGACTTTTGACTACGGACTTTTGACTACGGACTTTTGATAAAATGATGCATCACGCTTCTATTCGTACCGCGAATATCCATCGAGCGATCGCCTTTTACGAACAGTTAGGGTTTACTGTCTGTGAACGCTTCACTACAGGGTATACTCTGGCTTGCTGGATGGAAGGATTAGGCGGCAGAATCGAGCTGATCCAAATTCCCGAACCAAAGCCAGCCCCGGATGCATTCGCAGATGAGCATTATGTGGGGTATTATCATCTGTCATTTGATTTAACACAAACAACGCCAGATTTACCTAGTTGGTTAACAAATCTAAAAGAACGTATGGCGATCGCCTCACAATCTGAAGGGGAACAATCGCAACCGTTGGTAGTGCTTTTAGAACCAACACAGCAGCAAATAGGCTCGCGTATCTACGAAGTTGCTTTTATTGCGGATACTGACGGATTACCCCTGGAATTTCTACGTCTTTTATCAGAAATGGGCGAATAGTAGCTTAAATTTACTACTGGCGGTAGAATAATCTTTCTATGTAGTGTTGCGGAGGCAACAGATTAGAGAGAAAGATTAAGCTATTGTGAATCCCTAAAATGCTGTAATGGAATTTACAGATCAAGTTTACAAAATAAATGTCGATGTTTTCTACATTGCGTAGGTATCGTTTTCTATTCTTGATGTTGAGCGTCTGGCTGATTGTGGTGTGCTTCCTCAGTCATAAACCTCTTGAGAGCCAGCTTATAGCTGCTTATAACCAGGTAAATACTCAGCAAACATTAGTAGCAAAAAAGCCAACATCCCTAAAAGCGACAGAAAACGTCAACAAAACGGTGCTAGAAAATGGTCTGACTGTCCTCACAAAAGAAGTGCATACTGCGCCAGTTGTAACAGTACAAGTGTGGTATAAAGTCGGCTCGCGGAATGAAGAACCAGGAGTCAATGGTATTGCCCACCAGTTAGAACACATGATGTTTAAGGGCACATCATATCGCCCGATTCAATTTGGACGATTGTTTAGTGCTTTGGGTAGCGACTCCAATGCTTTCACTAGCTATGACCAAACAGCATATTATGGCACTTTGGAACGAGAAAAGCTCAAAGCGCTTTTAGTCCTCGAAGCAGACAGAATGCAAAACTCTGTGATTGATGCCAAACAATTAGCGAGTGAAAAACGGGTAGTAATTTCCGAGTTGCAAGGTTACGAAAATAGTCCTGATTACCGCCTAAACCGCGCCGTAATGCAAGCGGCATTTCCCCAGAGTGCATATGGATTGCCTGTGGGTGGTACGAAAGCCGATGTCGAGAAATTTCAAGTTGAGCAAGTACGTAAGTATTACCGTAACTTCTACACTCCCAACAACGCTGTTTTGGTGATTGTCGGGGATTTTGACAGTGCAAAAACATTGAAAGCAGTACAAGAGATATTCGGGAAAATTCCTAAGACTCAACAGTCAACAGTCAACAGTCCCCCCCTCCCCCTCTCCCCCCCTCTCCCCCCCTCCTCTTCACCCATCGTCTTGCGAGAACCGGGATCGGCAGCGTTGTTACAAGCAGTCTACCCACTGCCGCAGGTGAATCACCCGGATGTGCCAGCGTTGGAAGTGATGGATTATATCTTGACAGAAGGACGGAATTCTCGGTTTTATCAGGCATTAGTAAAATCAGGTTTGGCTAGTGATGTTACCGCTTCTGTTGCTAGCTTGCTCTCGTCTGGCTGGTATAAGATTTCGGTGACAGCGGTGCCTCATCAAGATTTACGGAAAATTGACTCAGTGGTAAGAAGTGAAATCACCAAGCTGGCTGGGGTGACTTCAAAAGAAGTGAAACAAGCTAAGACGCAGCTAGAAGCTTCTGCAATTTTGAATAACCGTGATATTAGCAATCAGGCGAGGCAACTGGCTAACGATGAGCTTACTACTGGTGATTATCTTTACACAAAACGCTATTTAGAAGCGGTTCGCAAAGTAACTGAGGCGGATGTTAAGCGTGTAGTGAATAAATATCTCCAACAAGAAGTACGCACGGTGGGCTTTTTTGAACCAACTCAGAAGTCGGTTAAAGGAAATGGCAGCAAAGCAAATTCTGTACATACTAGAGATAATTTTACTTTACTGCGACCTATAGCCCCGGCTGAGGTGATGAAGTATTTACCAGATGTGGATTCAACTACAGACATTGTTCAGAAAACTTCCTCTGAAAAAACAACGCTAGCAATACCACAAGAATTTACTTTATCCAACGGTTTGCGAGTATTGCTGTTGCCCGATAAAAGTACTCCTACGGTGACGCTGAGTGGTTATCTCAAAGCTGGGGCAGAATTTGATCCAGAGGATAAAGCAGGATTGGCATCTCTTGTAGCAGACAACTTGATGAATGGTACGAAAACCAAGGATGTTTTAACTCTTGCCCAAGCTTTGGAAGAACGCGGAGCAAATCTGGATTTAGAAACGTATCGCGAAGGTGTGCGAATTGAGGGTAATAGTTTAGCCGCAGATTTGCCTGTTTTGATTGAGACTTTAGCTGATGCTGTAAAAAATGCGACTTTTCTTGGGAAAGAGTTGGAATTGACTCGTAAACAAGCTTTGAATGCTTTGGAACTGGAATTAGATGACCCATCTGAAGTAGCAGAAAGAACATTTTTACAATCTATTTATCCCAAAAATCATCCATCACACACTTTTCCTACCGAAAAGAGTTTGCAGAAAATTAGCCGTGAAGATGTGCTTAATTTCAAAGCAAAACACTATCGTCCAGATACGACAGTGTTAGTGTTGGTGGGAGATTTTGAACCTGCGAAAGTGCGATCGCTTCTTAAAAGAGAGTTTAGTGATTGGCAAGTTAGCGGTAAACCACCAAGATTAAAATATCCGGCTGTATCTGCACCCGAAAAAGTAGTGCGTGTCAATTCAGTGCTTCCTGGTAAAGCGCAAGCGATTACTTATATGGGTTACATAGGTATTAACCGTCAAGATCCAAGATTTTATGCAGCATTAATATTAAATCAGATTTTGGGTGGGGATACACTTTCGAGTAGATTGGGTGCAGAAGTACGCGATCGCCTAGGTCTGACTTATGGAATTTATAGCTACTTCCAAGCTGGGAAAAATATCGGCACATTTTTGATAGAAATGCAAACCAGCCCAGAAGATGCACATAATGCGATCGCTAGCACCCGCAATCTGCTACAACAACTGCATACTGATGGTGTCAGCACCCAAGAAGTAGAGACAGCTAAACGCACCTTAATCAGCAACTACACCGTTTCTCTGGCAAACCCAGAGGAATTAACGAAGAGAATTCTCATGAACGAAGTCTACGGGTTGGATGAAATGGAATTACGTTCTTTTACCCAAAAAATCCAGACCGTCAATCTTGCCCAAGTAAATCTTGCTGCTCGTGAGTTACTTCATCCAGATAAAATTGTAGTAGTGACAGCTGGTCCGGCTGTCTTAGCACAACGCATTAAGTAAAAACGTAAGTGGATGGTGGAAATTTGAAGAGGGGAAAAGGGGAAAGGGAAAAGGGTTATTATTAATGCCCATTGCCCATTGCCCATTGCCCACCAACAACCAACAACCAAATAAGTTAACTTAAATATAGATATTGTTTCTCAATTAATCTAAAAAAATCATTGACTCTTAAGCGGCAAGGCGCAAATAATTATTAATATCCCATGAACATTTTCACTAACCTGCTTTCTCAATCAACTCAGCCTAATGTTTCCAAGCGACAACGCCGAGGAATTGAAATTAAATCGCCGCGTGAAATTGAAATTATGCGGCAATCTGCAAAAATTGTAGCTACCGTTTTGAAAGAAATTTCTCAGTTGGTACAGCCAGGAATGACTACTGCTGACTTAGATGCTCATGCGGAAAAACGCATCCGAGAAATGGGTGCAACACCAAGCTTTAAGGGATATCACGGTTTTCCTGGTTCTATCTGCTCCAGCATTAATAATGAAGTTGTACATGGTATCCCCAGTCCGAAAAAAGTCATCCGTTTGGGGGATGTTTTAAAAGTAGATACAGGTGCTTTTTACCAAGGTTTTCATGGTGACTCCTGCATTACTATTGCCGTGGGAGATGTCACCCCAGAAGCTGCGAAACTGATTCGCATCGCTGAAGAATCGCTTTTCAAAGGCATTGAACAAGTTAAAGCGGGGAATTACCTCATAGATATTGCTGGAGCAATTGAAGACCATGTGAAAGGTAATGGCTTTAGTGTAGTAGAAGACTTCACCGGGCACGGTGTTGGTCGCAACTTGCACGAAGAACCTTCTGTTTTCAACTTCCGCACACGGGAAATGCCAAATGTAAAGCTGCGTGCAGGAATGACGCTAGCTATTGAGCCAATTTTGAATGCAGGTTCTAAGGTGACGCGGACTTTATCTGACCGCTGGACTGCTGTAACGGTGGATAATTCTTTGTCGGCTCAGTTTGAGCATACCGTGTTAGTGACGGATACTGGCTATGAAATTTTGACTGACCGTTCTAAAGTGTAATTGCTAACAATATTAATTGTTGACAGAGGCAAAGCGTTAAAAGTGGGCGTTTTGCCTTTTCATTTTTTAGTGTTATGTAGCGATCGCAGTATAGTTAGTTTGAGAAATAGAAAGCTTTAGAGAATGTTGAAGTTGCAAATCTTACCTATAGATTTAAACTTGCCAGTAATTATGCAAAAATAACAAGTTCAAAGTGAAAATTGCAGAGAAAATGGTACGAATAGATAAAACTACCCATTAACTAACGCATGAATCAAGTTGACTTAGCTTTTACCCCAGCATTGCAGCAAGCAGAATTAATTCGTCAGCGCCAAGTGTCACCGTTGGAGTTGGTGGAATTATATCTAGAACGAATTCAGCGCTTAGATCCGCAATTAGGAAGTTATTTCACGGTCATGGCAGAGAGTGCGATCGCCGATGCCAGAGCCAAAACAGAAATGTTGTCTGGGGGTGGGCAAACTTCATCCCTACCACCGTTTTTTGGGGTGCCGATTTCCATTAAAGACCTTAACCCATTGGCTGGTGTTTCTTGTACCTACGGAAATCCGGCATTGTTGAATAACATTGCTGGGTATGATGATGGCGTAGTGACGCGGATACGCTCCGCTGGGTTTGTTGTTTTGGGTAAAACTGCAACTTCAGAACTTGGTTCATTTCCTTACACAGAACCTACGGGTTTTCTCCCAACAAGAAATCCGTGGAATTTGGAATACACTCCAGGTGGTTCCAGCGGTGGGGCAGCAGCAGCACTAGCAGGGGGATTGTCTGCGATCGCTCAAGGTTCCGATGGTGGTGGATCGATTCGCGGTCCGGCAGCTTGTTGTGGTTTAGTGGGCATCAAGCCATCACGAGGAAGAGTGTCTCAGGCACCAGCAGGCGATCGCCTCAGTGGAATTGCTACCAATGGTCCTATAGCCCGTACTGTCACTGATGCAGCCGCTCTTTTGGATGTCATGTCTGGCTATGTCACCGGCGATCCTTACTGGTTGCCCGATCCAAAACCATCATTTCTCACTGCTAGTAAAGAAAAAATCGGTGCTTTGCGAATTGCCTTTGCAACTAGCATCCCTCCTCTAGGAAAAGCTGACGCAAGCTGTGAGCAAGCCGTTCTGAAAACAGTTAAGTTATTAGAAGAACTCGGTCATACAGTTGAAGAACAATGCCCCGATTTCAGCGGTTTAGTTGAACCATTTCAAGTTGTGTGGCAAACCAGCGTAGCTGCGTCCGGAATTCCGGCTGAAGTTTTGCAGCCTGTGAATCGCTTTTTGTTGGCGCGAACAGCTTCGGCTGGTGAATATCTGCAAGCAGTTTTTCAAATGCAGATGGTGTCGCGGCAAATCGTGGCATTTTTTGATACTGTGGATGTGTTGGTATTGCCAGTTTATCTGCATTCACCCATCCGGATCGGGGAATGGGCAAATTTGAGTCCGGAAGAGACATTCCAAAGAATTATACACTGGATTGCACCTTGTCCACCTGCAAATGCTACTGGACAACCAGCGATCGCCATTCCGGTTGGTTTTGACGATAATAATTTACCTATGAGCGTTCAGTTAATCGGAAAACCCGCTGCTGAAGCTACTCTCATCAGCCTAGCAGCGCAACTCGAAGCCGTCTTACCTTGGATTTCGCATCGTCCAGCATTTGCCACATAATGCAAAAATGGCTATGCAGGCAACAATTGAACAACTCTCTCAAATTAAAATTTTGGCTGGTTTAGAAAAGCAAGATCAGATAAATCTGCAACCTCACACCCAGGTACAACGCTACAGCAAAGGAGAGATTATCCTGCATGAGGGCGATCGCCTACTAGCAAAATTATATACTGTTGTGACTGGCTCAATTCAAGTCACTAAAACAGCAAACACCGGAAAAGAAACGATTCTTCGCACGGTTTCTGCCGGGGAAATGTTTGCTGCCCCTGCATTGTTAGGAAATGGCATTTCTCCCGCAACTGTGACTGTTGAATCTGATTGCGAAATTGTAACTGTAGAGCGAGATGCTTTACTTAAAGTTATACAGCAGAATCCCGAAATTGCCCTGCGGATGCTGATGGTTTTTAATGCTCGAATTCAGCAAATGCATGAAGTAGTTCACGGATTAGTTTCAGAAAGAGCCATTGTGCGTTTAGCGAGATTAATTCAATATTTTGCCGCTGAATATGGCACTGAACCAAGTTCAGAGGGCGAGAGTTTAAAATTCAAGTTATCTTATTATCAAATGGCACGAACTATCGGGATTACTTACGAAGAATGCGTGCGTTTAATTAAAAGTATCAAACCAACACTTGCCTACAGTCGAGGTGGCAAAATCACGATACTTGATGCTAATAAACTCGAAGATATCGCTTCTGGAAATATAGAGTAGACTGTCGATGTTACGGCAATTCTATTGGTTTGATTGTGTGACATAGTTTCTCCTTTGAGGGTTTCTTAGGAGAGAGATAATTATGAGACTACGGGGTTCTTCGATTTTTCTGCTTCATGAGCTGCGACAACTAGAGGTAAACAAAGAACTGCGATCGCTTTTTGCCATTCTTGGCGAACTTGTGGGTTTTCAATTCCTTTAAACATTCCTATTAAACGGGGAATTGCGCTTTCTAAAGCCAGACGAGGTACTGGACGGTGTAACTCAACCAAGCGAGCTAGGCTTTGCTGATTATTGATAAAACCAATTACCCATTTCGTTGTGTGATCTGGACTATCAGGAATACGCTCTACTCCCAACTCATTTTTTAACCAGTTGTAAAAAGGTGGTAGTTCGTTAGCTAAAACTCCTCCAGCCGTAGGCAGAGTTTTCTTCAGCAAATTCGCATCTAAGCTGTCTAGTAGTTGCTTAAGTTCAGATGAATTCAGGCACTCAGATAGGGTTTTTGAGAGTAATGCTTCTAACTGAGTCGAGGGTAAATCTAAGTATTGGGTGAAAGTTGAGAGTGTGGATTGCATGGTTTATAGTTCCAAAAACAACTAATCCCAATTTCTCAGGAATTCATAATACCGTCTATGAGCTAGCTCATAGAAGGCATTAATTTGATTTTGATGCAAATAGGCGAAACACAGCGCTCCTTGATGGCTGCTGGCTTTAGCCTTGCCATTTGTCAATATTCTCGTTGTCTACCATCTCCCATATATCAAGAATTTTTACACGTCTTCAATGCATTATTTTTATTGATATTGAGGTACGTAGACCTGTAGCGGTGAGTTTCTCCAATATCAAGTAGCAAAGCCACTTATAAAGCATTCCCAGGTTATACCTGGGAACGAGTTTAATCCAAAATCCGTCTTGAAAAGCTTTGAGCGGAGGTTTCCTCCGATCAAACTTTTCGCAAAATCTCAAATTGGATTACGCTTTTTTCAACCAACTAAACATAGCGCGTAAATCTTTGCCGACTTCCTCAATTTTGTGTTCGGCTTCTTGACGACGCATGGCGGTAAATCCTGGTTTACCAGATTGATTTTCTAAAACAAATTCCCGTGCAAATTGCCCAGATTGAATTTCACTGAGAATCTTCTTCATTTCTGCTTTAGTTTGGTCGGTGACAATTCGCGGTCCACGGGTATAATCACCATATTCAGCGGTGTTAGAAATGCTATCGCGCATTTTTGCCAAGCCACCTTCTACAACCAAGTCAACAATTAATTTGACTTCGTGCAGACATTCAAAATAAGCTAATTCTGGCTGATAACCGGCTTCTACTAAAGTTTCAAATCCGGCTTTGATTAAGGCACTCAAACCACCGCATAATACAGCTTGTTCGCCAAACAAATCTGTTTCAGTTTCTTCGCGGAAAGTTGTTTCCAAAACGCCGGCGCGGGTTCCACCGATACCTCTTGCGTATGCCATCGCGCGATCGCGTGCCTGACCGCTGGCATCCTGATACACTGCAAACAGCGCCGGCACACCTTGTCCCTGTTCGTAAGTCCGCCGCACTAAATGCCCAGGTCCTTTAGGTGCTACCATCACTACATCGACATTTTCTGGTGGCACAACTTGCCCAAAGTGAATATTGAAGCCGTGGGCAAAAGCTATTACATTTCCTTCTTGCAGATTTGGCTCAATTTCGTTTTTATAAATTGTTTTTTGTACTTCATCAGGTAACAAAATCATGATGAAGTCAGCTGCATTAGCCGCATCTGCAACATTTTTCACAGTTAATCCAGCAGCTTCGGCTTTGGAGGTTGACTTACTGCCCGGATATAACCCGACAATTACATTCATCCCGCTATCTTTAAGATTAAGCGCGTGGGCATGACCTTGAGAACCATAGCCAATGATGGCAATGGTTTTCTGTGCTAAAAGGTCTAAATTGGCATCTTCGTCGTAGTACATCCGGGTCATAGCAGCATCTCCTGTCAGCAAGAGCGTCATTAATTGGCAGGCTTTTGATTTTACCTTAAATTGGGTAACTACAGATAAGCGTTTCGATTGCGGGGAGACGGTGTGACGGGGGAGACTAATGTTCAATACCGACGATTCAGCCGCCAGAATTTTACCTATGGGATGTTTATACAGCGGATTTCAAGTTGATGAAGTACACACCGATTATCTCAAAGCCAAGCATAAAGCCTGTTTACTTCTGGATTCTGGCGTAGCTGTATTCTGAATTCTGCTGTATGTAGGGATAATTGGCGTATCGACACACAGCTTTAGGTAGACTGCTGCTATATGTTTGACTATAAAAAACCGAACCATGACCTCTTACGTCGTTTTTCCGAATTGGCGTTTGTCAATGTTCTTTCCAATATCACAGAACCTTTGGCGGGTTTGATCGGTATTGCATTCTTAGGTCATCTCACCGAAATCCGTTATTTAGCAGGAGTTAGTTTGGCTACAGTTCTATTCAGCTACATCTACGAGAACTTGCTTTTTTTAAGGATTTCAACTAACGCAGTAACATCTCAAGCTGTCGGACGGAACGACCAAGAGGCAATGTTATTAGCAGGACTACGGAATGGGTTCATCGCTTTAGTACTGAGCGTTCTCATCTTGATATTGCAGTATCCTCTAGGAGCGCTGGGGTTTAGCCTATTGAATGGCTCTCCAGAGGTTGAGTCTATCGGAGTAGTTTATTTTAACGCCCGGATTTGGGGAACACCCGCAGTTTTGCTCAATTTTGTTTTCATAGGCTGGTTTCTAGGACAAGAACAAAGTGGCAAAGTGTTGTTGTTGACCTTTGTGGGCAACGTCGTTAATGTTGTGCTGAACTACTTCTCGATTGTGCAGTGGAATTTGGGAAGTCTAGGAGCTGGAATATCTCAAGCCTTTAGCGAGTATTTGATGTTATTAGTAGCTGTGCTCTTGGCGAGTCGCTCGATTTACTGGCAAGAGTTGCGAACAGCAGTCCGGCAGTTTTGGGACTGGTCAGCTTTTAAAAATACTTTTATCCTCAATAAAGACTTATTGATTAATTCTTTAGTCTATATGTCAATTTGGACAATTTTTATGAGTCTGAGTGCTACTTTGGGGACAGATGTCTTAGCTGAAAATAGCTTGCTCCAACAGGTAATATTTCTGATAGCGTTCTTCATTGAGGGAATAGGATTTACTACGGAGACCTTAACCGGAAATTTTCAAGGTCAATCCGCCAAAAATCAGTTATTATTGCCGCTATTGCAGATTGCGATCTTCACTAGCTTGCTAGTGGCGATTGCCGCTTCAGGATTGTGCATTCTGTTACCTGAAACTGTATTTGGGTTGTTAACCAATCATGCCGAAGTCATAGAGCCAATTAAAAATTATGTTCCTTGGTTAGTTCCCATTTTGATTTGTTTTTCAATTGCTTGGATTCTGGAGGGGTATTTTGCGGGATTAGCAAAAGGGCAATTCCTGCGTTACGCCGCTTTCACAGCAATTTTGTTAGGATTTGCACCTGTGGCTGTTTGGGCGTGGTCGGCTCACAGTAACCATCTTTTATGGTTGGCTGTTTCGGCGTTTATGGCAACAAGAATGGTGGTACTTGGAATTCAGTTACCAAAGACGTTTGAAAGTAATTCGCCCGCAGCAATTCTCAAGTTGAAAAATTAGGATGTGTTAAGAATTTTTCAAAGCCATCTTGTTAGCAAAAGCAGGGCAAACGCATCGAAATTAGTATGGTAATTACGAATTACGCCTTGCGGTACTAGTAGTCGGTCAAACTCATTTTGACGGTTAGAGAGACGCGAGAGATCGCCGTCTCTACATAACATCTATCCCTTAATTATTCCTTGACAGACTACTAGTAACTACCAGCTAATCAAGTTTCCCGGTCAATTTTTTGCACTTCGTCATCTGAGAGTTTCACATCAGCAGCACGTACCGAATCTTCGATGCTGGAAACTTTGCTAGCACCGGGTATGGGGAGGATGCTGGGCGACTTGGAACGCAGCCATGCCAGTACTATACAATACACTGATACGCCTTTTTCTTTGGCTAATTGCGCGATCGCTTTAATATCTTGCAAGTCACTATGGCGCCGACTACCACCGAAGGGACTCCAAGGTAAAAAGGTTAATTGTTCTTGTTCGCAATATTTCAACACCCCGTCTTTCTCTGGTTGTCGATACCAAGGGCTATATTGATTTTGCACTGAAACAATTTCCACTACATCTCGCGCTTGCTTGATTTGTTCTACAGAAAAGTTAGAAACTCCCACAAAGCGAATCAAACCGGATTCTACTGCTTCTTTCGCAGGTTTTAGGGCTTCTTCAATGGTATAATCCGGATCTGGGGCGTGGTATTGCCAAACATCGATAGGTTTATTACCGCCTAAAGCTTCAAAGCTTTCGCGAATCGTTTTGCGTAAATGTTCAGGATTGCCGTTGCGCGTCCAACTTCCCTGAGGACGCATCAAACCGCCTTTAGTGGCGACAATTACATTGCTTGCATCACCGTTGTAAGTCTGCAAAGCTTTGTGAATTAGTTTCTCGTTGTGGTGCTTATCTGGCTCATCTTTGCAGTAAGAGTCGGCGGTGTCAATGAAAGTAACGCCTAAATCTAAAGCGCGGTGAATGACTTGGAGAGATTCAGATTCGGGAGGTCGCGAACTTAACGACATCGGCATACCACCCAAAGCGATCGCACTTACATATACACCCGTTTTTCCTAGCTGTTTCGTTTCCATGTTTCTGGTCCATTTACTTATGTACCAGCTAGTCATAGTGTTTTTGCTAATTCATCGGTCGTTAGGCTTATCTGTTCGTAGTAAGCGCTAAAGCGCTTAACCTCTGTTACATAAATTGCAACAAAGCCATAAACCTGTTTTTGATTCAGCCATACTAGCCTTAACTTCAACTATCCAAAGGTAGGTAATGAACAGCTTGACTGATTTAACACGAAAACCGACTTTACTTTTGACTGTGCTGATGGGAGGGGTAATTTTCACAAGCTGTGCTTCTGCACCTAACCTACCTGAGGCTGCATTAAATAATCAGACAACAGCAAGTCAATCCGCAGCATCACTCGCAGGTGATGTTGCAACATCTCAAACCGCTGATAGTACTGCACAAGTACCTCGTTCTCGTCCGCAATTAATCAAAAAAGCGGCAATAAGTTTGATTGTTGATTCTGTAGATAAAAGTCTCAATGCAGTCTCGCAAATTATCAATAAACAGCAAGGAGATTTAATTAGTTTACAAGAACAACAACCGACAAAAACAAACGCTCGTCACACCGCATCAATACAGTTGCGAGTACCGCAAAACTTACTACAACCGACTTTAGATGAATTAGCCAAGCTGGGAACTGTACAAAGTCGCAATATTAGCGCTCAAGATGTTGGTGACCAACTAGTAGACATTCAAGCCAGATTAACCAACTTGCGGAAAACTGAAGTTAATTTACAGAAAATTATGGATCGCGCTGGTTCCGTTAGGGATGTGCTAAGTGTTGCTCAAGAACTTAGTCAGGTGCGACAATCTATAGAACAAATTGCTGCTCAATTAAAAAACTTACAAAATCAAGTTACTTATTCAACTATCACTTTGAAGTTAGAAGCAGCAGTTTCTAGCAGCGGAACACAACGCGCTTTAAGTTCACAACTTCAGGAAAGTTGGAATAAATCTACTAATTCTTTTGGTGATTTTACTGTTGGCTTGCTGAAGTTGGGTATTTGGTTAATGGTTTACAGTCCTTATTTCTTGGCTTTGGCAGCGGTTGGTTATGGGTTTAATCGTTGGCGGAGAGGACATTCACCACGTTTGAGACGAACACCAGATGCTAACTCTGATTAGGAAAGGTTTTCGCTTTCCTAACCCTGCAATGCGATTGTTCCTCGATGCAATGCGATTGTTTCCCGATGCAATGCGATTGTTTCCCGATGCAATGCGATTGTTTCCCGATGCAATGCGATTGTTTCCCGATGCAATGCGATTGTCACCCGATGCAATGCGATTGTCACCCGATGCAATGCGATTGTCACCCGATGCAATGCGATTGTCACCCGATGCAATGCGATTGTCACCCGATGCAATGCGATCGCGTCCCCCTGCATTTTAAAACGCTAGGCTTGCAAAATTGTAAAGAGCTTACCTGCGTGGGCTAAAAACCTTATTCTTTCATAGTACGCGCAGGCAGACTTTGTTCGTATAGCCCCACCCCTTCAGGGTATCGGTTAAAAGGAAGCAAAATCTCAAGAATGTCATGGTGTTGGTAGCTGGTTTCGTCTAAGCTGGTGTTTTTCCACTTAACGCGAAATGCTTTGGAAACTTGTAAAGCATGAAGTCTGTGATACCAGCCATAGGCTATAAATTCTTCTGGTTCATCTGATATTTGCAGAAAATTAGTTCCATACATTCCAGTTTTTTCGCTTCCTTCAACGATAAAATCATCTTCGTCTACTGGGTGATAAGGTCCGGCAATATTATCAGAAATATACCAATAGAGTGAAGAATTAGTTACTCTTTTATGCTTTAATTTTTGCAGCCAATCTGGATTGAAAAACTGCTTAAAGCAAGAAAAAAATAAATTATATTTACCGTTTTTATAAATGACTTGAGGTCGTTCTAAATGGTAATAGGGCCAATCAACAGCGTCTACAGGTGCTTCAACAGCAGGTGGTAGCAATTTGTAAGGACCAGTAATTTTATCTGCGACTGCTAAACCAACACATCCTTGAAAATTACCCGTTACTCTAGAGCCGGCACAAATGAACATATAATAACTATTAGTTTGCTCATCCTTAAAAATATAAGGATCGCGCCAGTGTAAATGCTCTGTCCAGCTACTGCGTCCGTACCAAGGATCATCATTTTCTGGGGTTAATAAAGGGCGATCGCTATAACGTGAAAAGTGTACGCCATCGGTTGATGTTGCTAAACCAATTGCTTCATTCCTCAGGTGTGGTGGTTCTTTGCCACCTGCTGAATAAAATAAATAGTAAATGCCATCTTCTTTATAGGTACAACCAGCACATATTCTTCCGGATTCCCAATAATTAGCTGGCTCTGGCTCTAGAATAGTTCCTAAATCCTGCCAGTCGTTCATATCAGTCGAAATCGCACCGCAGATGTTACTAATTGTCCACCAAGGGTCTTGTCCTTCTATCCCTTTTAAGTAAAACATACGATAAACATCGCCATCTTTTAGTATCCAAGGGTCCCAAATCATCGGTTGACCCCGACGAAGCGATCGCAACCAGCCTGTAACAGTTTCGCCTATCTTAATTTGCAGAGGCTCAATTATGCCTGTTGGAGCCGAATGGTTGTTTTCTATAGGTAGAGGTTCAAGAATACTGACAATTCTTTGTTGTAGTTTATTTAATTTCATTTGAACACGAATTTACTAATTAGGATGATTAGAGCGAGGTTTCATTAGGGCTGAAAATCGGATAAACTAATCGTGCCATCATCAGCAAAAGTCGCCCACTGCGGATCGGATATTCCTCCAACAAAGTGTCCGCCTTCATCTTGTTTTCGGAAACCAAAGAACGCCGGGTTAGTTTCGGTTTGTGGGTTGACAAACTTACCAACATAGTAATTTTTGCATAGTATATTCGCCGATCCATCTTCCCAAGGAATGCGATCGTAACTAACTTTGCTTCTATCTTCTATCGGCTGGGAACGGACGTAGTAAGTTACTCCTATTGGCACTTTACTAATAAAAAAAGGACTCCAATGAGGACCGAACAAAAGGTAAAAGCGCCAGTATTTACGATCGTTCGTCTTGCGCCAAAAAACTTGCGGCACCTCCATCAAATAAAATTGATCGCTCTTATACAAAATTTTATAGGGTTCATCTTGCCAATCCGACAAATTGGATGAAGTTGCAATTGCTATAACACCCCCCACATCCGCTGCCGACTCTCTAGGACGCGCACAGATAAAAGCATAATATTTTCCGTCAGTATCATCTTTAATGACATAAGGATCGCGCCAGTTACTGCCATCAAATTCACTTTTTATTCCCGGATTGGGAATCACAGGTTTTTTTAAACTGGCAGGTGTTCTTGTCCAATTTCTTAAATCTTTTGAAGTAGCAACACCAATGTTTTGGGGTAAACGGCGTTCGTGAGGTGTTTCCACCAACAAATCTTCTCTACGTCGCGCTGTATAGAACAGATAGTAAAGATTATCTTCTTGAATGATGCTTCCCGTCCAAATTGCCAGATTATCCCAGAAATCTCCCTCTCTTTTTTCTAACACTGGCTTGTCTGGATCAATTTCTTTCCAACCAAAATCAGTGAGGACAGCATGACCAACAGATGCTAAACCGTGCCTTCTTTCGGCATTATAGGCACACATTAGTTGTGAGGCTTGCAGGTAGAAAACGTGTAGTGTTTGCCCTTCCCAAGCGAACCAGAAATCCCAGCAATATTTATTCCGAGGATACCAAGTCATAGATTTTTTTATTTAAATCGTGATGAATTGAGGGTTAAATTGAAACGCAGAGGAACACGGAGGTTAGCGTTGATAAACGCAGAGGAATGTAAGTTATGTTCTTCGCGCTTAATTACTCTTGCTCTAATTTAAGTAAAGGAATTAGAAACCAACATAAAGCTGTAAATCCTGCACTAATAATAACAAGAACTGAAGGTGAAACTCCCCAATCATATAAGTAACCGCCGAAGATTGGACCTGGTTGTTTAGCAAAGATATATACAGACATTAGCAATGCGTAAGTTGAGCCTTCCGCACCAACAGGACAAGTTCTGGCGGCGATTTCTAATACACCCAGCATAGCTATCATGGCAAAAAAACCAAAAAAGATACTTACCAAGATAGCGCTTTGCATATTAGATATAAACAACAAACCGAGTGTAGAGATAGCAGTTAATCCAATCGCCATATTTAGCAGCAACTTTCGGGAAATCTTCAAGGCGAAAATGCCAAACACAATCGCACCTAAAGCATTGGCAATTGCTTCGTATGTACCCAAAACACCTAAGGATTGTTTATCAAAGCTCAAAACATCTTGATAGTAATATATGATGTAATTGACCAGGGGGGGGACGAGAGTAAACTCAAGGCAAGCAATAAAGCCAACAACAGCTAGAAACTGCCGTGATTTGACTGCTGTCCAAAGGGATTTCAGACTAGTTTGGACTAAAACTTTTTTTTCCTGCTTTTTTTCATCGCCAAGTAAGACGAAGGTTCCGATTAAACCAATCAAGGGCACAATTGCATTAATGCCAAAAGCGATCGCTAAAGTAGAATTTTGAGCAAGCCAGCCGCTGATATAATACAAAAGCGCTTTACCGAAACCAAGAGCAGTCCATTGAGCCGCTTGTAAACCAGCAGTGTTATCAAAAATCCTGCCTTGAACTACCATGATTTTATCTGTAAGTACGTCGCTAAAGGCTATGGATAGATTGACTAAAGTTATAGCGATCGCCAGCAGGTTAATCGTGTAAGATTGAATGCCAGCTAATCCTAAGAAGACTCCTAGCGCTAGTGTGTAACAGATAAAGAAATAGCTTTTGAACTGATAGCCAAATATCGGAATCGCATCCCCAATGATTCCGTAAAGTGGTCTAATCATCCAAGGAGTAAAAACTAAACTGCTGAAACTTGCTAACTGTGCGGGTGAAAGTTGAAGGTTTTCTTTGAGATAGATGGTAAGCGGAAGACCGAAAAGTCCTGGAAGACTTCCGTAAGTTTGGATTAAATAAAACAGAACCATGATGCAGATAACTCGCCGCATTACCTTTTATCCCTTAGTATTGTTGCAGCATTAAACGCGATCGCGCATTTTACTTTCTTTCCCCTACAAGATTACCTAAATTTTGTTTAACGAACCGCCAAAGCGCCTTCTCTTTCCTTCGGGACGCTGCGTGAACCCCAACGCGCAGCGTCTCCCTTAGGAGAAGGAAGCCAAGAAAAGAGGTAATAAGTAATCTTCAGCCAAGAAGAAAGTAATTAAGACGCTAAACCAAATTCCATTGCTGAGAGGTTGGTTTCGGTGTCAACCACTTTCTCTAACACAAAACCAGACTTCTCAAACAACTCTTGAAATTCTCGCCGCGTGCGCCATCCGCCCCCCGGCACTGCTACATTAATTTGTACGGCAAAAATTCCCGGCATAATACCATCGGGAGCAACTTTCGGTTCATCTAAATCGGGGACGAAAGCCTGCAAAAGAATTATTTTTCCATGCGGTGGTAGTGCTTGCTTGCAGTTATGCAAGATTTTCATCGCGTCTTCGTCATTCCACGCTGAGATAAAATACTTCATGACGATCGCATCTGCACCTTTGGGCACTTCTACAAACACATCCCCTGTGATGATTTGCACTGCATCTTTATCAATTCCTTGCTTTTCTAAATAAGCTGGTGCAGTTTCGGCTACATAAGGCACATCAAATAATATTCCTTTACAGCCAAACTGCTTGACAATCCGCGCAATTAGTCCACCCTGTCCGCCGCCAACGTCCATCACGGTATTAAAGCGGCTAAAGTCATAAACATCTATCAATGCATCAACGGCGTGAATTGTCAAGTAACTCATGGCATTGATGAAAACATCACCACTCCATTCGTTGTCTTGGCAAAAGTCGTAAACACCTTTACCGTTTGCTCTTTCAAATGGCACTTCGCCGGTATGCAAAGCATCTTCCAGCACTTTCCAAGCATCCCACTGAGCGGGTTCGGTGATGTGCATGGCAAAATGACCCATCGAAGGACCTTTGTTGGTGACAAGCAAATCTGATAATTCAGTAGAAGCAAAAACTTTCCCTGGCTTTTGCTCTAACACGTCTAAATGAGCTAAAGCACGAAGGATGAAATAAAGTCTTTCAGGTTTGGTATTTGTCTTTTCGGCTATAGTTTCAAGACTCTGCTCTCCTTCGTCTTGAAGCAGGTTAAATATCCCTAAGCGGGTAGCAATATAAATACACTGGCTTTTTATGAAAGCCAAAACCATATCAAAAAGTTTTTTCTTAGCTTCGATTGAAGAAGTGTTAACTTGTGTGGTTGTCATTTTTTATATAAAAATCCTTGTTTGGCTTGTGAAAAGCATTATACCGGCATTTTTGGCTCAAATATCGCTCCAATTTCACAAAGGCGATGCGGAGTAAGGCAACAAGCGCGGAATTCGCTTTTTCTGCGCTATGCATTAATTTTCTTATGTCTTGCATCTGTTGAAATACACGTCAAAATAATTACAAATTGTTTGATTTTGTTATGGTTTAACTGGGACTGTAAGCCCCAGTCTCCTGGTAGAAGTTGATTAAAAAGGTCTAATTAAAATTAGTGTTTTAAGTAAATCTATTTAGTTAAAGATGTAAATATTAGTGTTTTTATCGTAAAGGTGCAATATATCAGCTTTCGCACTCCGCATTTGTACCAATAAAGACGAAACTTATAGGCGCAGGAGTGCCAAGATAGGTAGTAGAAGGATATTAAAGCTCGTATGCCAGAACTACGCCAATCAATTGCCCAGCACTACCACGATCGCACTAAATACGATCCCCAAACACTTGCCTCGAAAAGTCACAGTATTGACTGGGCAAAACAGCCTGTGCCTTTCAAAGAGTACAAAATTGGCTCTTCCTTCGATCTCAAACCCTACATTCAAGAAAAACCAGACGTATTTGCCGATAACCCAGATGCTCAATGGTGGCAAAGACTTTCGCGACTGCTGTTTTGTAGTTATGGGCTAACGGCGAAAATGCCTTCGATGGGAAGCACAGTTTATCTGCGATCGGCGCCAAGTGCAGGTGGATTATATCCCGCTGAGGTGTATGTAGTTTCTCGTGGTACGCCGTTGTTGCCACCTGGATTATATAATTACCAATGTCGTGATCATTCGCTGATGCATTATTGGGAAAGTGATGTTTGGCAAACTTTGCAATCAGCTTGTTTGTGGCATCCCACATTAGAAAATACCCAAATAGCGATTATCATCACTGCGGTTTTCTATCGTTCGCAGTGGCGTTATGAAGATAGAGCTTATCGCCGGATTTTTCTCGATTCCGGACACCTTTTAGGCAATATTGAGTTAGCTAGTGCTATTAGTGATTATCGCCCCCATTTAATCGGCGGTTTTGTAGATGAAGCGGTAAACGAACTACTTTATATCGATTCACAACAAGAAGGAACAGTAGCTGTTCTTGCTCTGGCTGATTTGTTGGATGTTAAACAAAATCTGCCTTTAGGACGAACCGCTTTACCATCCGCTACGGAAATTGATTATCCGCAAATACCCGATGGCGAACTGTTGAGATATTTCCATACCTCCACACAAATCTTACCAGACACCACTGGCAAGCTCAACTTACCAGAGGTAAAACAAGAAAAATCTCTGGAAGATAAATACAACTTTCCTTTTTGTCAAAAAATTCCTACCGCTACGACGCCCATCGACTGGGGAAAAAAGCTAGACGAACTGGAAATCAACATGCTGAAGCGACGTTCTACCCGCGCTTACAGCGGTAGCAATTTAACTTTTGATGAACTCAAAGCTTTACTCAATTTTACTTACCAACCGAAAAGTTATATCGACCAAGGTTTAGATTCAGATCCAGACTACTTCGATTTGAATCTAATCGAAACATTTATCGCCGTTTCTGGGGTGAAAGGACTTGACGCAGGCTGTTACTATTACGCACCGAAAGCGCAAGAATTAAGACAAATTCGCTTTAAAAACTTCCAGCGAGAATTACACTATCTCTGCTTGGGGCAAGAATTAGGGCGGGATGCTGCTGCGGTACTTTTCCATACAGCCGATTTGAAAAACGCCGTGGCTCAATATGGCGATCGCGTTTACCGCTATTTACATATGGATGCCGGTCATTTGGGGCAAAGGCTCAATTTAGCCGCTATTCGTTTAAATTTGGGGGTCAGCGGTATCGGTGGCTTCTTCGACGACCATGTGAATGAGGTTCTAGGTATTCCTGCTGATGAAGCAGTTGTTTACATCACAACTTTGGGAAGACCGAGGTAAAACTTCAAATTAGGGCGATCGCATGAAAATTTTCACATCATTAGGCGATCGCTCATGCCGCAGTACCAGTAATTTACTCCTTCTCAAAAATCTGGGAAAGTCTATTTTTCATTTCTTGCACTTGCCCATCACTCTTAGGTATTGCTAACAGATGAACTTCAATTTCTGCCACATTCTTAATCCGAGTGGTCTTTTCCCAAAGCCTTCTTTCTTTCTCAGATTCATTTTCGTAACGAAATGTTACAGTTCCTTGACTTACATCTAAAATTTCGACGTTTTTTAACCAGCCGTTACTGCTTTTGACAAAAAGCCAAACATTAGGCTGACCAATAAGTTCTCGAAGTTTATTCTCCATACAAATAATTCTTGGAATAAATAAAAATACTACGTTGAATAAAGAGTGTCAATCTAGCTTAAGTCTTATTTTTACTACATTTTTTCAATTTTGAAAAGCTTTTTAACAAGTTATTTCTACCTATAGATACAGGACTTACACAAAAATTGCGCTTGTTCCTTGATTTCTCGAACTACCTTTTCTGCGAAATGCTGCCAAGAGCGCCGATAATTCGTAGAGTGTGCGTAAGTCCTAAGTGTCAAGCACTTACTTGGGTGAAGGGTAAGCCTGATTTTTCGCTAAGTTAGAGATTCCCCATATTAAATGAAGGAATACAACCTGGAGAGTCACTTTGCCCCATCCGATTGAACGCGCTCAACCACGCCTAGAATTTATCCCACAGCGCTTTAATTTGCTTGTATACTATACTGTCAAAGCGCTTTTGCCAGTGTTGCGGCGGTTTCGGCTTCGACCGTGGCTTCCTGCGGGTATCGCACAGATTGAAACTGTGAATGTAGAGACATTAGTAAATCTCTACGAAAAATTTCAAAACGGTAAAATTCGCTTTTTAATGGCGTTTCGCCACTCTGAGGTTGACGATCCCCTCTCGATGATGTATTTGCTCTCTAAGGCTGTACCGAGGGTAGCGCGTCAACAAAATATCTCATTACAATACCCCGCTCACTCTTACTTTCTCTATGACCGGGGAATGACTCTGTGGGCTGGAAACTGGCTGGGTTGGATGTTGTCTGGCTTGGGAGGGTTATCGATTTATCGAGGTAAGCGGTTGGATCGAGTTGGTTTGCGAACCGCGCGGGATTTGTTTGCTAATGGCAAGTTGCCTATTAGTGTAGCGCCAGAAGGAGGCACTAATGGACATAGTGAAATTGTCAGTCCTTTAGAACCTGGAGTTGCTCAGTTAGGCTTTTGGTGTGCAGAAGATTTGGCGAAAGCTAATCGGTCTGAGGAAGTTTTGATTGTGCCGATCGCTATTCAATATTCTTACATTAATCCACGTTGGGAAAAACTCGATTCGCTTTTGAGTAAGTTAGAAGCTGATAGCGGTTTGCCAGTGCAGCCAATTGGTGAATCAATTGAGAGAGAAAAACTTTTTCAGGAACGAATTTTGCGGCTTGGTGAACATGTGCTTTCGCAGATGGAAGAGTTTAGCGATCGCTTTTATCATCAAAGCAAACCAACTGCTGACTCTAATCAAGATATTGATACTCGGCTACAGGCAATATTAAATAAAGGATTACAAGCAGCAGAACAATATTTTAATCTGGAAAGTGAAGGAACAGTAATTGAACGATGTCGCCGCATTGAGTCCGCCGGCTGGGAAGATATTTACCGAGCAGATTTACCAGATTTAAATAATTTATCGCCTTTACATCGCGGCTTGGCAGATTGGATTGCCGAAGAAGCATCTCTGCGGATGCTACATATGCGTTTAGCAGAGAGTTTTGTCGCAGTGACAGCAAATTATGTCAAAGAAAAGCCTACTTTTGAAAGATTTGCAGAAACATCTTTAATTCTGTTTGATTTAATTTGCCGCATTAAAGGAGATAAAAACCCTGCAAGACCTCGGTTAGGTTGGCGAAAATCGCGGGTAAAAATAGGTGAACCAATTTCAGTTACAGAACGTTTTTCAAGTTATCAGAAAAATCGCGTTGGCGCTAGACAAGGAGTTGATGATTTGAAGCAAGATTTGCAAACAGCGTTAGAGAAGATGATTTCGTGAAATCACTAAAACATAAGGACTTAAGTCCTTACTACGAGCTTACGTTTAATTTAGTTCTCCTACTTATTGCAATACAAAATGCTACTTATTAGCTCTGAAAACAGGTTCTTTAGTGGATGCTAATTGCTCTAGTAGTTTTATAGCAAGTGTGGAAGCATCATAATTATTAATCTCAGCTTTAAAGTTTTCTGCTCTTTGCCGATACTGGGATGAATTAAGGATTTTCATGACAGCATCTCGAATCTGCTTAGATGTAGGTGTACTTGTTTTGAGGTCAATTCCTACCCCAGCCCATTGCACTCTAGCGCAAATTTCTGGCTTTTCTTCAGTCTGACCAGCAGTAACCATTGGTACACCAAAAGCTAATGCAATCTGCACACCGTTGAATCCACCGTTTGTTACCATGACATCTGTATAAGGCAGCAGATAAGCGTGGGGAATAAACTTTTCTAGCCTGACATTTGGTGGAATTAAATTGAGTTGCAGATTTTCTACTGGTTGTCCTCCTGTTGTCGCAACCACTAAAACATCTTCATTTGCAAGTGCTTGAATTGTTGGGAAAATTAAATCTGTTGCTTCGGTTGCGACTGTACCTTGTGTAACATGAATAACTCTTTTGCCACATTTAAGGTCATCCCACCATGCAGGAGGGGTAAAGTCTGTTGGTGCGGGAGGTAAAAAAGTACCGATGAAATGGACTTGAGGCGGCAAATCGCTGCGAGGATACTCGAAGGATGGCGTAGTACCTTGTAAATACAAAAACGGGGATAACGCAGCAGTGAAAAAATCTTGCGATTTAGGTGGTAGCCCAACGGTGACTCGAACGCGGTCAAGATGAACCGTCACATCACGCATGATGATATTCTGCGATAGCCAATTGAGAAATGAATTTCGCGATCGCCCTAAAACTGAATAATTCGGTTTTATTCCCAGTCCAAAGGGTGCTGTATCGCAACTGGTAAATGGTAATGCTGACATCCCAAATGCTGCCCAAGGTAAACCTGTTTTCTCATGCAGCCAAGACATACCCAAGAAGAAGACATCACACAGTAAAACATCTGCTGGATATTCGCGCAGAATTTCCGTTAAGTCTTGCAGTTGTGTGACTGCTGAATGAATAAAGCCGTGCTTCAGGTAAAACTTAAACTGGGCTACTCCCTTCAACGCATCTTTTTGCTTCAACCAAGATTGAGGAATACTATTGATCTCAGTTAAATCTATGCCTGTGCGAATCGGGATATGATGTGCGCCAGTTGCTTCTATCTTATCTTTAAATCCTTTCCCGGTATACCACCATACTTCGTGTCCGCATTCTACAAGTTTGCGGGCGATCGGTAAAGCAGGATTAACGTGTCCAGCAGCAGCAATTGTACCAATGAGAAAACGAGTCATAATTTATGAATTAAAAATTTCTTTCATAAATATCAGCATGAAACACTAAGTTATCTATGCCAATGATACAATTCTGGCATCATTTTTAGTTTTTTGGCTTTGTGAACTCATGGAAATCACAAAATTATCCAGTGAAGGACAAGTTATTATTCCCAAGACTTTGCGGGAAGCGCATCATTGGGAAGTTGGTCAAGAACTCATCGCTATTGATATGGGTGATGGTATTCTTCTCAAACCTAAAAAAACTTTTCCAGAAACCACATTGGATGATGTAGCTGGTTGCTTAAAATATCAAGGTAAACCGCAAAGTATTGAGGATATGGATAATGCGATACGCCAAGGTATAGAGGAATCATGGCATGGTCGCAGTTGATACTAATGTTGTTGTACGACTGTTAACCCAAGATGACGAATTGCAGTTCCTTTTATAGTAGAGAAATTTTCAAGACATACGATGTTTTTATCCCAGATACTGTAATACTGGAAACTGAATGGGTGCTGCGATTTGCATACAAGTTTAAACCAACCGAAATTTGTGAAGCTTTCAAAAGGCTTTTTGGGTTGCCAAATGTTTATCTTGCCAATGAAAGCTTAATTGTTCAAGTGCTTAAATGGCATGAGACTGGCTTAGATTTTACTATATTTTTTCATTTAGCCCATAGCCACCATTATTCAGAATTTTATACATTTGACGATAAGTTTGTGAAAAAAGCATATGGGCTAACGAACTGTGAGGTTAAAAAGCCGTAGTGCGATCGCATGATTTCAGTTATTCGATAACTGACAACAATTAGCCAAAAATAACTTTTTCATACCTGCAAAGAAACCGCGAAGAATCTTCATGTTCTTCACGGTTTCTTTGCGTCTACCCTACCGAAAGCCGCGCTTTTTATTTTTCTGGCGGCAAATCTAGACTGTAGAGAGTTTCGCCATCTAAGTTAAGCAAAGCTACTGTCATCACTTCTGTATTGCTGTCAATTTTGACTGTGCCAAAGAATTGCAAACCTTCACTTGGAGGTCGATTTGGTTTCAAATCTGGAGGTATACTGAGAAACTTCACTTCTGGACCAAAGGTATTGTCGAGTTTGTTGGGTCCAAATGTGCCAGAGTTGAGAGGTCCTGCAACGAACTCCCAGAAGGGTTTAAAGTCTTGAAACTGTGCTTTGTTGGGGTCGTAATAATGAGCTGCTGCATAATGTACGTCTGCGGTTAACCAGACGACATTCTTAATATTGTTTCGGTTGATGAACTGTAGTAAATCGGCAATTTCTAGTTCCCGTCCTAATGCGGGACCGTCTCCGTTAGCGAGGTTTTCAAAGTTAGTCGAACCATCTGGGACTACCAATCCAATAGGCATATCGCTGGCAATAATTTTCCACGTTGCTGTTGATTTTCGCAATTGGTTTTTCAACCAACGCACCTGTGTATTACCTAAAAATGCCGTTTCTTCACTTTGTTCTGTTTGACGATTAGTTGTGTTTGGTCCCCGGTAGCTGCGCTCATCCAGCATGAAAATTTCTAGTGATTGACCATAGTTAAAAGAGCGGTAAATTCTGGTTGGGTCGTTATTATCCAACCGAATGGGTAAATATTCTAAAAACGCTTGATTTCCCCGCTCTGCTAGTAAGGAAACGTCCTTGACTGTGTAGCGATTATCGTCTAGTATCTCGCCAGGATACCAGTTGTTTGTTATCTCGTGGTCGTCCCATTGCGCTAATATAGGAACTTGGGCATTGAAGCGACGGACATTTTCATCTAATAAATTGTAAATGTAGTTACCGCGATATTCTGTTAAGGTTTCGGCAACTTTTGATTTTTCGAGTGTGGTAATGTTTTTCCAAATAGTTCCGTCATCAAGCTTTACTTCTGATTGAATCGGACCATCAGCATAAATATTGTCGCCAGAATGAATGAAAAAGTCTGGATTGAGTTTGCGGATACTTTCGTAAATTTTCATACCCCCAAACTCTGGATTAATACCCCATCCTTGACCGGCAGTGTCTCCAGACCAAGCAAAGAATATATCTCGACGATATGCAGGGGGAGTTCGGAAAGTACCAGCAACGGGGACGCTATACTTCCTTTTATCAGCTAAATCTTGAAAAATAACTCGGTAGAATATCTGCTGCTGTGATGGCAGATTTCTCAGATAAACTCGTGCTGTGTAGTCGCTGACATCTATTGCGTTTGCACCTTTGACACGCTGCACCCTGCGGAAAGATTCATCTAGAGAGTATTCTACAATCATCTGAGCCGGGCGATCGCTGCGACTCCAAATGACAGCTCTATTACCGTCAATGTCCCCACTAGCCACACCATAAGGTATGCCAGGACGCTCTTTGTCTGATGTGATGATACCAGGTGCTTGAGCGAAACCTGATTTTGCTAAAAAATTTGTGGCAATGATTCCACCACTGGTCATAGCTGAAGTTAGCAAAAACTGGCGACGGTTTAGCTTGAGTGGATTGGATTTCATAAGATTTAATAACCGTAGTTAAAATGCTACACGGACTTTCATAAACCGAACCACAACCAACCACGAAACTGCCCTATGGAAATCCCAAAGGGTAGATACCAAGAAATTTAGTTAATTTTCGTTTCTTGCGAATTGAAATAGCAATCCCATCAAAAAAAATGACTATCTTTACTAACACCTAGAACAATACTAACGGTGCGTTAATTTGTCAAGAATATCAGCAATTCATATTGACATCAATAGAATCGCTTCCTGCTCATGATAACAGTTTTAATCTGATAAATAACTAACCTTTTCTTAACCTTGATTTTCTCTCAACTTAACCTCAAGGCTTTAGAAATTAAATGTATTTAAATCTTAATTATTAAATAGTAACTACTTTATCCCCTATTTTTACCAAGGTAATCGGCTACCATCCCAGGAAAAAAACTGCCCGCTATCTTCTTGTTTAAGCTGTTCGATAACTGTTAACAACTGGCTAACAGTTCGCTCGACTGAGAATAATTTTTCCGCAGGTACATTGCTCTGAAATGGACGAGAAAGCTGTGTATCGGTTGTACCTGGATGCAATGTCACAACTATAGTTTTCCGGCTGTTTCTACCATACTCAATCGCCACTGTTCGCATAAACATATTGAGTGCAGCTTTGGATGCTCGATAGCCATACCATCCACCAAGTTGGTTATCGCCAATACTACCAACTTTAGCAGAAATACTCGCAAAAATGCTGCGTTCTTGATGACGAAATAGCGGTAATAAATGTTTAGCAAGTAGCACAGATGCAATACTATTAACTTGGAAGTAGCGCAGCAAATTATCTGGATTTATTTGCCTTAAGCTTTTTTCTGGTTGTATAGTTTCATCATGCAGCAATCCTACACAATTGATAACAAAGTTGAGTTTATTAACTTCTGCGCGTATTTTTTGAACAGCTTCGATGATCTGCGATTCGTCGGTAATATCTATTTGTAAACAAGTTAGTTTTTCAGCGTTTTCGCTTTCAAAAGTGATTAGTTCTGAGGCAGATTCTCTTTGGCGATAACTTGCATAAATTTTGGCTATTCTGTCATCTTGCAGGAATTTTTGTACAAAACCTAGACCAATGCCTTGACCGGCTCCTACAATTAATACGTTAGCATCGGTAATTTGATTGAGAAAAGACATTTAGTTAAAATAGTATTTGTAGTGAGGACTAAAGTCCTCTTATTATACTCGGAGGACGGCTAAATTCGTCACTACTTACCAATGCAGAATTTATGAAAAATCCGGTCGAGAACTGATTCTGTCACTTCCTCACCTGTGATTTCTCCTAATGCATAAATGGCACTGCGTAAATCAATTGTCCAAAAATCAAAAGGTAATTCTTGGGCAATTGTTGCTTGTACTTGTTCTAAAGATATTTTTGCTCTTGTTAAGGCTGCTGCTTGCCTTTGATTAATTGCCAAATCCATATCAGCCGCTTGAACTTTTCCGCCTTGAACTATCTCTAAAATAGCTTTTTCTAAAGCATCAATTCCTTGGTTATTTGCGGCTGCGGTTTTAACAACTTGACTTATATTTTTCGCATATTCAATAGATGCAATATGCTGCGTTTCTACAAGGTCGATTTTATTGAGAACTAAAATTAACGGACGGTGTTGTACTTGGAAATAAATTTCCGCATCGCTTTTCGTCCAACCTGCGGATGCGTCAATGGTTAGCAATACTAAATCGGCTGCACTTGCAGCACGACGCGATCGCTCGACGCCAATCTTCTCTACTTGGTCAACGGTATCGCGAATACCAGCCGTATCCAGCACTTGCACGGGAATTCCACCAACAACTAACTGCGATTCGACGACATCGCGGGTGGTTCCGGGTAAATCGGTAACAATAGCGCGATCGCTTTGGCTCCATGCATTCAACAAGCTCGATTTTCCCACGTTCGGACGCCCGACAATCGCCACTTTTAAACCAGTGCGTAACAGTTCACCTTTATCTGATGTTGCTAATAGCTTAATTATTTCTGCGGTAATTCTCTCAATTTCTGATATGATTGCTTTATCATCGAGCGGAGGTAAGTCTTCCTCAAAGTCGATGCGAGCTTCGATTTCCGCTAAAATATCTAAGCAGTTAGCGCGTAACTGACGGATGGGATGAGCCAATTTCCCTTGCAAACCAGCTAATGCTGCTTGTGCTGCTTGGGGCGATTTTGCACCTACCAAATCAGCAATACTCTCAGCTTGAGTTAAATCTAGTCGCCCATTCAAAAAGGCGCGGAGGGTAAATTCTCCCGGTTGAGCGAGTCTTGCGCCACTTTCCAAACAAAGTTGCAACACTTGCTGCACGGCGATAATTCCCCCGTGGCAATGAAATTCTACCACATCTTCACGAGTGTAGGAACGGGGTGCGATCATTATCAGCAAGAGTGCTTCATCCACCAGTGCTGCGGAAAGCGGATGGCGAATGTAACCGTAGAGAATGCGGTGAGATTCCCAAACTTGACAGCCAGGTGCGTGAAAAAGAGTTTGGGCGATTTGCAAAGCTTCTGAACCAGATAAGCGCACAATTCCTACACTACCCTGTTGCGGAACAACAGCAGTAGCGATCGCAGCGATGGTGCCAATTGTAGCAAATTCCGACATGAGCGCTTTTTCAACTAAGATATTTCATCTATTAGCTAGGGTAGCAAGAGTGCGATCGCTACTTGGGTTAGATATACCATATAGGCATTTGGGCTGGTGAGGTGGCGAATTGACAAGGTAAAATTTATCTTGAGGCTAATAACTGTTTAACAAACACGTTTGCAGAGAGTGAGAAGTTAGGAGTGTAGAGTAAAAACTATAACTCATAACTCATAATTTTGAGATAAAGGAGTTGACTGTGGAGCAGAAGATTAATTGCGCTGAAGCCTGTGTTAACGGGTGCGTTTTGGGTGATAAATGCCCTAATTTAGAGTTTAAAGAAGCGACATCACAATTTATTGGCGAGACTTCTTTAGATAAAATGCTGGAGATAGCCGAAGCAGCACGACTCAAAAAACTTACAGAACCTCCAAAATGGATTTTGCCTGAAGATATCTAAATTTCGTTTAATTTTAGATCATCAATGTAAAGTAGGAAGAAGCCAGTTGAGATGGTCAGTAGCGATCGCCAGAATGGTGGTATTGGGATGTCCCATATCAAACCCCAGGTACCGCACCAGCAAAGGATGATTGCAAAAAGGGTGTAGACACTCATCAAGTTGGGATACCGAGTTTTAAGGTGGTAGAAAACCCTTTCCCTGAGACTCCTTGACTGAGGATTTTTGATGGGTGGGGTTTTCTTCATTAAGACCAGTTCTTGGAGAGATTTGTCATCAATCAAAAGCATTAAAAGACCCATCAACAATATAGAAAAATGGCGAATGGGTATCCATAACGATATCTCACTTGCGGGAGCCATCAGATCCTTTCCTTGTGCCCAAGTGTCTGCAAGATACCAAGTACCACTCCAGATGAACAGCGTATTGGTCATCAAATAAATGGCGTACAAATTGGGGTATTTGCGTTTTAGCGTAGAGAAAAACTGCTTGAACTTACTGTGGACAATTTTTTCGGGCTTTGAGGTAGGAGGACTCATGGGGTATCCAGATTCTTGCCAAGGTTTAGTTAAGCACAAAAACCGCTGGGACTGTCGTACCCAAGACGGTTTGTAGTTATTTTTCCGGCTATAACCGAGAAGGCTTTAAAGTTCCTACAAAGCAGCATCACGCAAAATAGCATTTTGGGGCTTCTTTTGGCTCTAGCTAAATACAGTCTGGATCAATATTTAATTCTCGCAGTTTTGCCGCCAAGCGATCGCTTTTTTGCTTCTCTTGTTCAAGTTCTTGTTCAGCCAATTCTTTCTGCTGACGTTCTGACTGCGCTTCTTCTTCTGGTGTTGTAACCAGTTGTCCTTCAGAAGTGAAAAAGCGTAACTTTTCTTCATACACTCCCAAATATAACCCTAGCTGTTGACTCCACAACCAGCCTAGGGGGTTGGGTCGCAATGGTTGATATTCACCACCTACCAAAATAAATCCAGCAAATTCTAAATTATTTGGATCAAACCAGAAGTAATCTGGTGTGCGAAAAATATCTTGATAAATTTGTTTTTTTAAATTTTTATCAGTCGCGGCTGTTGAATCGGAAAGAAGTTCTACAATCACATTTGGATATTTGCCATCTTCTTCCCAGACAACCCAACTTTTGCGTGCAGCGTGGTAGGTTCCCAGTACGACAAAAAAATCTGGTCCCCGAAAGTCTTCTGATTTGCGCTGGTGTGAACTATAGTAGACGGTAAGATTACCCGATGCATAGAAATCATTGCGGTTTCGCCACAACCACTCAATACACTGGATCAGCAACGTCATTTGCAGGCGATGTAAGTCAGATTCCAAAGGCGGTTCGTCACTATATAAATCCCCTGGAGGAAATATAACATCTTTTGGCGTTTCTAAATCTTTGGCGACAGACATGGTAGCTAGTCTCTAACTGCTATAAGTTTAGTGTAACAGTGAGGAGCGTAGACCTAGCTACAAGAACCTTTCGATGATGATCTCGTCCACATAGGTTCCCTTGATCTTGGCGTGTCTTCGTGCTGTCCCAACTATGTGAAAACCACGTTGAAGGTAACTAGCTAACCCCGCCGCATTATCAGCGCGAACGTAAGTGAATATCTTTTCGTATCCCTTGCTGCGAGCTGTCTCAAATGTAGCCTCGAACAGGCACTTGCCAATGCCTTGTCGTCGGTAAGAAAGATCCACAAATGTTGCAATGATTCCCACATGGTCAAACCCATGTGTGAAGGTCGCAAATGGTTCCATGCTTTGAAATCCAACAACCTTCCGATCTGCACAGCTTACGGCAACATGGAACACCCCACGCTGGGGAAAGTTCAAAATATACTCTTGTTCGGCATCCACTGTGAAGGGTGTATCAAAGACAGTGTAAACACCAGCTTCAATAATGGGGTTCAGAATGCCGACAATCGCCGCAGCATCATCCGGTTGTGCTTCTCGAACTAGCAGTTTCATTTTTGGTTACCTCCAGAAGGTAAGCGGTTTCGCTGGTAGTTACACCTAATTTGAGGAATTTTGACAGAACGTTGACAGATAACACTAACCGCAATTCTAAATATCTAACCCAACAACTGTTAATTCCGGTGGATGCTCAACAGTAAACTGATAATATATTTCTCTTCGCTCCTGGGGTGCAAGAGTTAACATCCATTCCACAATTCCCATTTCCCCAAGTTGAATTTGTGGGTTACTGCGAATCAGACGCACTTTAATTTGCTCGGTGCGACTAACTGGTAATTGTTCAGTTAATTTTAAATTAGCTTCCGAGTTAAGTAAGTTAGTAATTATCAAGCGATAACTATAAGTAATCCGACGCTGATTGGTCATTAGTTTTTTGTCTACCTGACGCTCAACTAACTCGCGCTCAATTTTCAAACCTTCGTCAATTCCTAAGTTAAGTTTAAACTCTTGCCCTGGTGCAATATTATCTAATTGTGTTGTTCCGACAAATATATTGTCGCGGAAAATATTCGCTTTTCCTGGTAATAAAGTTGCACCGTTGGCGCTATTTTTAACATTAGCTTGCAAATAAGCAAAGCTTACTAAGCGCGGCATTGCTATATAATCAAAATTACAAGGATAATCGTCATTGAAAATTGTTGTTTTATGAGGTGCGCCATCACTGGGAATGTTACCGCCAGCACTTAATTTAAAGGTAACTACGCTTCCTTCTTTGGATACTTCAGCAACAACAGTTTCAGCAGCGATCGCATAGTCTTTTGCCACTTCTTCTGACTCTGAATCATCCCCCGCACCACTAGGAGCAGCCATAGCCATAGTAGGCACGGGTAGAGACATTGTTCGTCGTCGCATCAAGTACTCTTGAGGACGCGGTACGTCTATATACCACGGTTGCAGTTTAGGTGGCAACGTACCTAGTCCTGGTTTGGCGGTAGAAAGAGTGATATCAACGTTTATCCAATCTTCCCCGGTATTTTGAGTTATTTCTGCTAGGTAGCCCAGATGCACAGTATTGCTCGCATTGCTAACCCGCAAGTCATAAAGCGGATTCCAACTGGCGCAATTAATTAAGTAAGAAACCTCTAGCTCAAATTCTCCCGCATCGGCAGGCTCTATAGCCACAATCAAGCTAACACTTTCTTTAGGATGGGGTGTTTGGATTTTTTGTAAAGAGGCGTAGAGTATTTGTAACTGCTTGTCTAATTCTTGTTGTTGGGTTTTGCATTCTCCGGAAGCGATCGCATATTCGCTATATTGGCTACCGAGAAAGTTGAGAAAATCTAATGTTTCACTCAAACTGAGATTTTTCCGCGACAGACTCTGTGCAAACGGTTCTTCTGTCTTTTCGCCCAATCCGGCGATAAAACTAGATTGTAATGCCAAAGCATCCACTTGCGCTTGTAGGTGGCGTTTTTCGGCTTCTATTTGCTTAATTTGTCTTGTCAATTGTGCTACACGTTCCGCCACAGGTTCGGTGGTGATAAGGCGATCGCTACTCACTCCCAACAAGCGCACCGCTACCTCACCTGCACCGCTAACCCTGACAGACTCTGTTTCTAAGACTGGTAATGCGGCAATTACTAATTCGCGTTCTTGTCCTGTCAAAGATACTACACCGCGTCGTGACACTAAAGCTTTGTCAGCGTACACCGTCACGGCTTTAATCTGGGTATCTACTATTTTCGTTTCATAGCGATCCGGGTTAACCACAGTCAGTTTTCCCCAAGTTAATGTTTGTGCTGGTTAATTTTTAATGATTAACAGTATAACGGTCAAGTTATTTGGTGATTTGGTAATGAAATTGACAAGTGTGAAAAATAAAGTTAGGTGTAAGGGTTTTAAGTCCTCCTACACCCCATACCCCCACACCCTATTCTCTAACTTAACTACCTCCCTCAACATTGCTATAAACGGGAGAAACGCTATTTAGTACCATTTTATTTGCTGCATCTAATAGATACTCAAAATAAGTCCGAGCAACGATAGATAACTGTTTACCATTCGGGTAAACCATGTACCAAGTTCGCTTAATGGGAAAGTGTTCTACATCCAAAATGGTTAGTTCTGGTGTGTTTGGCATTAAGGTATGGCGAGATAAAACAGAAATACCTAAACCACCAGCGATCGCTTGCTTAATCGCCTCATTACTTCCCAATTCCAGCTTAACTTTCACCTTTATGTCATGTTCATCAAAAAGACTTTGCACAGCACGTCGCGTTCCCGAACCTGGTTCTCGCATAATAAAAGGTTCATTAGCAAGACGTTCTATAGGAATATTTTTTTCCTTAGCCAGCGGATGATTTACTGATGCAAAAACTACCAAAGGATTATCTAAAAATGGCTGGAAATTCACATCAAGATTATCTGGCACTTGACTTATAACATACAAGTCGTCCAAATTGTTGATCATCCGTTCTACAATACGTTCGTGATTAGTTACTTGCAAAGATATTTCTATACCAGGATAAAGTTGGCAAAATGGACCCAACAAACGCGGTACAAAATATTTTGCTGTTGTAATTACTGCTAAACGTAATTGTCCTTGTTTTAGCCCTTTTAAATCTGCAACTTTCATTTCAAATTGGGCTATTGTCTCAAAAATTTGGCGACAAGTTGCAAATAATTCCCTTCCCGCTTCAGTCAGAAACAAGCGTTTACCTACTTGCTCAAATAATGGCAAACCCACCGATTTTGTCAGCTGCTTGATCTGCATTGAGACAGTCGGTTGAGTGAGAAAAAGTTCTTCTGCGGCGCGAGTAAAGCTACCATGCCGTGCAGCTGCCTCGAACACCTTCAACTGGTGTAGCGTCGCTTGGTTCAAGGGTAATTCTCCTGTAATAGCAATTTGTCAATATAAATTTAGTATCACGTAACACTCCCAAATGATAGAGTGTCGCGCACCTAAAAGTTATCAATCATAGTATATAGATGATTCTCTATTATCGCTATTGGAATATTCGTGGTTTAATTATGTAAGTTAGAAGTTATTATCAGAATAACAAGCAAAGCGTAAGATGCCTTCCAGCCAACGTTGCACACCTTAAAGGTATGTTGCGAGGGGTAATAGCTTCTCTTTTATTAACATCATCACCATAGGTGTGTACAACGTTTTTTCCAACTTTAGGCACTTAGTATTTTTTGTTAATTATTGGTTGTTAGTTGTTATTTTTTGCTTCTTAATATTTAGTAATAACCAGTAACAACTAACTATTAACTCCTAATTATTAACTATTCTTCCAGAATTTTTATAGGGAGTTTGGCTAAATCTGGCAAGCCTATCATTTCTACTTCGGCAACTTGTTCCTTGATATTTACTGGCAACCTTAAAGGTTCACGTTCTTCTATCCAGCAACTTGCTATTGGCAAGGTTTGCTCTAATTCATCCAGTGGTCGAGGAATTACCATCACAGCGTTTAACTCACCAATCCGTTCTGCCTCGAACATCCCAGCTTCCACTGCGACCGCGACGTTTGCCACTGTGCCGCGAATAATCGCTGTACACAAACCCCCGCCAATTTTTTCATATGCGGCTAAGTCAACATCAGCAGCTTTCAGCATGGCATCAGCAGCTCCCACCATTGCCGGAAATCCCCGCGTTTCTACTAAACCGATCGCTTTGTTACTTAGACGGCTGTAGTCGTCTCCGGTAAATTTACTCAGACGGCTAGCGATGGGAAGTACCACATCTAAATTGGGGAAAGGTCGAGCAATCACTAAACTAGAAACCAGTTGACCAAATTGTTCAGCAGTTTGCACACCTGCTTCTACGGCAAGACGCACATCAGCGATGTTACCTCGAACGATCGCAGTACAGTGACCGCCACCGATTTTTTCATACCCAACTAAGTAGACTCCAGCCGATTTGAGCATCATATCCGCTGTCCCTACTATCGCTGGGAAGCTGAGGGTTGATACTAAACCCAAGGCAGTGTCTTCAAAATTATCTCGACGACGGGATTGGCTGGTGCTAGCACGTTGATTATATGTTTCCATGTGAATCCTCCTGGATAATCGCGTATTCTGACAACTTACAATTAACACTTACTCAGAGCGATCGTCAGACTTCGGTTCACTTAATGATTGCCTATGTGGAAACAATGTGGTCAACAGCCTTTGTACACTCCCTTGCCCATAAATTTGTGTCCCGAAAATGTTGGGGTCAGTGTCAGACGTTTCTGAGTCCTGATTCGTAAGTGCTGATTCCTCAGTGATCGGATGCTCTTGAGAATTTGACTCTATTTTCCCGGAATTTGTCGGCGAAGGAATCTGATCGGACTTGTTTTTATCTTTCCCAGTCCCATTTTGAGACTCTACATTAGCAGAAGCAGGTTTAGTTGTGGATGGTTCTAATTCTTTTGTGTCAATCTGTGTTGGCGAAGGTAAGGCAGCACGCACAGTGGTGTCTCCCAAAACTGAACCGGGTGCAACTACTTGTCCTGGCTCCACCGAACAGTTAAAAACTGTTGTTGCTGAACCAATGCAAGCATTTAGTCCTATTCTACCTGCACCAACCATTAAAAAACCGGCTCCCAAATTTACTCCTGCTTCTATTTCTATTATTCCTGTACTAACTTGAAGAATTGACCCCATGCCAATACAGACACCAGCACCGATGACGATTTTGCTGTTTGTAGCCGCTTGGAGTATGACCCCTGGTGCGATTACCGCACTCGGATGAACAATCACCTCGCCACTAATGTGTGAATCAAAGTTGGTACTAAGGCGCAGTGGCGGCACAGACATAAAACTTGTAACCTTAGAAGCCGGACAAAGTGAGTGGGGGAGGAGGGGGGAGACAAGGGAGATGGGGAAGACAAGGAAGAAAATTCACCTTGTCCCCTTGCCTCATGTTTTCCTTATCCCCTTGTCCTCCTTATCTGTTTTATTACGGGCGTTGGATAATTGTTTCTAATACCCGACGTTTGTCTTTGGGGTCAATGCCAATTAAGCGTACATACTCCCCTTCGTATTCGGAGAGGTATCCTTCTAAGGCAGCGATCGCTTCTCTTTCAGAATTACCCTGAATTTGACCGCAGCTAGCCCAAGAACCTGTGCGGAATCGGCGCTTGTCTACGTGTTCGACGCTGATTTTGCTACCTTGATTTCTCAACTGCCGCACTTGGTCTACCACTTCTGAGCTTAACCGGGTGGCGGTCGCTGTATTTGAAGTTTTAGAAGTGCTACTTGAGCTACTTGCCACGACCTGGTTAGCGCTACCGCTTGGCTGTGCGACATTGCCATCCGGTCTTTGGATAATGGTTTCTAAAACTCGTTTCCTCGCTTTCGGTTCAATGCCAATTAAGCGTACATACTCCCCTTCGTATTCGGAGAGGTATCCTTCTAAAGCGGCGATCGCTTCTCTTTCAGAATTACCCTGAATTTGACCGCAGCTAGCCCAAGAACCTGTACGGAATCGGCGCTTGTCTACGTGTTCGGCGCTGATTTTGCTACCTTGATTGATCAGTTGTCGTAGTTGGTCTATTACCTCTGAACTTAACCGGGTGCTTGTAGAAGTGGAAGTGCTGCTTGAGCTTGAGCTACTTGCGACAAACTTATTACCGCTAGGCTCTCCTACATTACCATCCGGTCTTTGGATGATGCTTTCCAAAACCCGCTTCCTGGCTTTTGGTTCAATTCCCACTAACCGGACGTACTCGCCGCTGTGTTCAGCTACACAAGCTTCCAAAGCGGAAATTACTTCTCTTTCATTACTTGAAGCAATGGGAGTGCAACTTTGCCAAGAACCGGTGCGGAACCGTCTTTTATCTACGTGTTCCATGCCAATTTTGTAACCACCAGCTAAGAGTTGGCGTACTTGCTCGATCGCTTCACCACTCAATGTAGAACTACCACTATAGCTACTAGCACTCGACGAAGAAGTGGCACTTTTTACAGCAAATTTAGGTGTTCCACCATTTTGAACAACACCATCTGGTCTTTGGATGATAGTTTCTAATACGCGGCGCTTGCCTTTGGGGTCAATACCAAATAGGCGAACAAACTCACCACTGTGTTCAGCTAGACAGCTTTCTAAGGCAGCGATCGCTTCAGTAGTAGAGTTAGTAGCGATCGGACTACAGCTAGCCCACGAACCAGTACGGAACCGCCGCGCATCTACGTGTTCAGTACCAATTTTATACCCTTGCTCTAACATATGCCGCACTTGTTGCACTGTCTCAGAACTCAAGTTAGAACTTGATACAGATCCATTGCCGCTGTAGCCATTACTGCCGTTGGTTTTATATGAACTAGTCATTTCATCCCGAATGTTTTTAATACATTTGTTATCCGCAGCACAGAGATAACCCGATCTCAGTGCTTGATTTATACCTACTACATGATGAGAAAATTCCCTGTCCTGAACTTGCACATCTGGTAAGCGATCGGCTTGCTGCTGGTTAGTAATTATCGTTCCCGAAGGAACATATTTTCCCGGTGGAATTTCTACATCTTGAATCAAAGCGTGCATCATCACGATGCAACCATTTCCTACCCTGGCGTTAAACACCGTGGAGCGAAAACCAATAAAGCACTCATCCCCTACGTATGCAGGTCCATGAATTAAAGCCATGTGGGTAATGGAAGCATCCTTGCCAATCCATACTGAGTATTGATTGTTATCATCACCAATTACTCTGCCTTGCTCTAACCCGTGAATCACAACACCATCTTGAAGATTGGTGTTCTCACTGATATGGAAAGGCGTACCTTCATCAGCTCTAATTGAAGTTCCTGGAGCGACTATTACATTCGCACCAATCCGCACGTCCCCAATAACCTGAGAAAATGGATGGATATACGCTGTTGGATCGATATTTGGCTCTGCCAAATTTCTTGCCCACGGGGTTGGGGGAGCCGCTGCGCTGCGGACTGCCATTCTAGATTCCTCCTAACTTAAGCTTTTTGTCAAAAGTCTACAGTCCATAGTCAATAGTTAAAAAGTCAAAAATATTGACTCTTGACTTTTAACTGTTGACTGTTGACTCTTGACTATCGGTATTGGTCTTTTTTGCTATATATGAGGCGATCTTCAACGTAAACAGTATCAATTATCGCCACTACAGCTGCATCCACCGGACGCTGTTCATTGCCCAGAACTTGACGAGCGGCATTGCCACGACTGATAAGCACCCACTCATCGAATCCAGCACCGACGCTATCAGCTGCCACCTCATATTCTTCTGGCAAAATTTGCCCTTCTTCATTTATTAACTGCAATAACAGTAGTTTTACACCTCTAAGACTTGGATCTTTTTGTGTACTAACTACTGTGCCGCGAACCTTGGCAATTTGCATTAGAAGTTACGGTCTTCTGTTGAAACTGCGAATGGCGTTAACATCGTCCCGGAATTGCTCTACATCTTCTGTATAACGAATTGGTAGGACATATTCCAAGTTCTCGTGTGGACGAGCAATGATGTGAGTAGACAGAACTTGTCCCCCATTAACTCGCTTGACTGATTCAACTCCTGCTCCTACCGAAGCTTGCACTTCTGATACATCTCCCCGGACAATCACGGTAACGCGACCACTACCGATTTTCTCATAGCCTACTAGGGTGACGCGGGCGGCTTTCACCATTGCGTCAGCAGCTTCCACTACTGCTGGAAAACCTAGCGTTTCTACCATTCCTACTGCGATTGACATGCTTTTTAATCCTTAATTAACTTTTTCAAAATGAACACAAACAGCTACTAGGCTGACAATTCGTCAATCGTACGTGACGCCTGTTTAACTAGTGCAGCAGTACAAAAATAATTAGACAGTCATAAACAGACAAAAAACTAGTTTTTATAAGCATTACTGTTTTCTGTATAACTGCATAGCTACCTTCTAACTTTTAAGTGCGAAACTGTTCTACAGCTTCGGTGTATCGTATCGGCAATACATATTCTAGGTTTTCGTGGGGACGAGCAATGATGTGAGTTGATAACACTTCACCGCCATTTACTCTTCTGGCTGCTTCAACCCCAGCTGCAACCGAAGCTTGTACTTCAGACACATCTCCTCTTACAATTACGGTGACGCGAGCGCTACCGATTTTCTCATAGCCTACTAAAGTGACACGAGCGGCTTTTACCATTGCGTCCGCAGCTTCTACTAGCGCCGGAAAGCCTTTTGTTTCAATCATCCCAACTGCAATTGGCATCGCAGAACTCCTAAAAAATTAATGCAACTAGTACCGTCTGTTGAAAATATTTACGGGAATACTCAGTTTGACCTGTAAAAGCATTTCCTTTCTTAAGCATAGAAAAGCTTTGCGTTCCTGGCAATATAAATTACTATAATAGTTTATGATAAGATAGTTTTAAAATTCTTAATATAAATTTATGTAGCGTTCTCAGCAATCAAATTACACAGATTGCTAGAGCAACCACTTATGTTTTATAATTTTTTAATTACATTTGTTCAATATCAGTTCATAAAGACTGCTATTCCTTCTGCTTAAGAATGACTTGCATTGACGAAGCTTTTGCTACGGCTGTGTTTTGTCCAATTTTGTTGTATATATAAGTCCGGCGATAAAAATAGATAAAATTATTTAATATATAATATAAAGAGGCGATATAAAATTAAAAATTAGGAATATAGAAATAAATTAAAGTCATGTAATTCCAGATTCTTATTATTAAATAATAGATTTTTAGTTAGCCAAATGTAAAGGTAAAGATAAGAAAGATATTATATTGACACTAAATATTTTGAATTGAAAAAATAATGAATAATAATTCGTCAAAGGAAAATTAAATGAATCAGTTTCTCTTCTCAACAAGTTGGTGCGTCCCTATTTATGGCTTAGTAGGCGCGATTTTAACTTTGCCGTGGGCAATGGGAATAATTCGGCGTACAGGACCTAGACCAGCAGCATATTTAAACATCTTGACGACTGTATTGGCTTTTGTCCACAGTCTATTTGTGTTTATAGATATCTGGAATAGAGAACCGGAAACTTTTACGATCGCCTGGTTTTCGGCAGCAGATTTTGACTTATCGTTTGCGTTGGACATCTCGCCGATAAGTATTGGGGCATCATTTTTAATCACGGCGTTAAGTCTGTTAGCACAGATTTATGCCTTAGGTTACATGGAAAAGGATTGGGCGATCGCTCGTTTCTTTGCCATGATGGGATTTTTTGAAGCAGCGTTGACTGGTTTAGCCATGAGTGACTCGTTGTTTCTCAGTTATGCCCTGTTAGAAGTCTTAACCCTTTCGACTTACTTGCTGGTAGGATTTTGGTATGCTCAACCTTTGGTAGTGACAGCAGCGCGAGATGCATTTTTTACCAAACGGGTAGGAGATTTATTGCTGTTGATGGGAGTAGTAACGCTTTCCACAATGGCAGGTAGTTTAAACTTTTCCGATTTATATGAATGGGCGCAAACGGCAAACTTAAATCCGCTGACATCAACTTTACTCGGTTTAGCATTGATAGCCGGACCAGCTGGTAAATGCGCTCAATTTCCCTTGCATTTGTGGTTAGACGAAGCGATGGAAGGTCCCAACCCAGCTTCGGTAATGCGGAACTCATTGGTAGTAGCTGGTGGTGCGTATCTACTATTTAAACTTCAGCCGATTTTAGCGCTTTCGCCAGTTGCTTTGAACGCTTTGATAATTATGGGTACAGTTACAGCAATAGGTGCAAGCTTAGTGTCCCTTGCCCAAACAGACATTAAACGGGCATTATCCCATTCTACCAGTGCTTACATGGGATTAGTATTTTTGGCGGTAGGTTTGCAGCAAGGAGGTGTCGGGTTAATGTTGCTGTTGAGCCATGCGATCGCTAAAGCATTATTATTCATGAGTTCGGGTTCAGTTATATTCACCACTAACAGCCAAGACTTGACAGAAATGGGCGGTTTGTGGTCGCGGATGCCGGCAACCACCACAGCTTACATCGTCGGTTCAGCTGGATTAGTATCGCTACTGCCATTAGGTAGTTTTTGGGCAATGCTGTCATGGGCTGATGGCTTTGTGGCGATTAACCCTTGGGTGATTGGTGTATTGTTATTAGTTAACGGCTTAACGGCATTAAATTTGACACGAGTCTTTCGATTGGTGTTTTGGGGTGAAGCGCAACAAAAGACCCATCGCGCCCCAGAAGTCGGTTGGACAATGGCATTTCCAATGGTATCCTTAACAATAGTCACGCTGTTACTCCCAGTGATGCTACAGCAATGGTATCTGCTACCTACCTGGGAAAGTGTCAACTGGTATGTAGTGTTGGTATTAGTTTCATCTACCTTAATAGGGGTAGGTACAGGATGTACAATTTATCTGCACAAAGGTTGGTCAAGATCAACAGTACTCGCTTGGAGATTTGTGCAAGATTTATTGGGTTATGACTTTTATATTGACCGAGTTTACCGATTGACGGTAGTAGGTGCAGTAGCGCTACTTTCGAGGATTTCTGCTTGGAGCGATCGCTACATAGTTGATGGTTTAGTTAACTTAGTCGGCATCGCTACAATTTTCAGTGGACAAAGCTTAAAATACAGCATTTCCGGTCAATCGCAAGGATATATGTTAACTATCGTTGCGGTCGTCAGCGTGCTAGGGTTTTTTATTAGCTGGTCATTAGGTTTATTGGACAAGTTCCCGTTTTAAAAGTTAACACTCAGGAGTCAGGAGTCAGGAGGAGGCAGTGCGGTGGACGGGTTCCCACAGCAATAAGTCGGCAGTGCTTCAAGTCGGCTCTGCCGACTTGAAGCACCTGCCGTCATCTGCCGTTCAGAAGTTAAAAGTCTCCTTGTCTCCTTGTCCCCTTGTCTGCTTGTCTCCCCACTCCCCTTAACTAATTTGTGTCTATGCTCAGTGCTTTAATTTTGCTGCCGTTGTTCGGTGCGGCTTTAATTGGGTTTTTGCCGATAGCCATGAATGGGAAAATTTCCCGTGGGATGGCTTTGGTTTTTAGTGCGATCGCTTTTTTGTGGACAATTGTACTATCTATTCAGTTTAATCCCGGACAAGTAACCCAACAGTTTGCAGAGATCATTCCCTGGGTAGATGTCTTGGGTTTGAACTACAACTTAGGAATAGACGGTTTGTCTATGCCATTGTTGCTGTTGAATGGGCTTTTGACTTGTATAGCCATTTACAGCAGCGATGAATCTTTGCAGCGTCCTCGGTTTTATTACAGTTTGCTACTGCTGTTAAATGCTGGGGTAACTGGAGCATTTTTAGCACAGGATTTACTGCTATTTTTCCTATTTTACGAGTTGGAATTGATTCCCCTGTATTTGCTAATTGCGATTTGGGGTGGACAACGACGAGGTTATGCAGCGACAAAATTCTTAATTTATACTGCTTTATCAGGAATTTTGATTTTAGCAAGTTTCCTCGGTTTGGTTTGGTTGAGTCATGCGCCTAGTTTTGCGCTCTCAAGCTTGGATGCGAAAGCCCTACCTTTGGGAACACAAATTTTATTGCTAGCCGGGATTTTGATAGGTTTTGGAATTAAAATTCCTCTAGTTCCTTTTCATACTTGGTTGCCAGATGCTCACGTCGAAGCTTCCACACCGATATCTGTATTGTTAGCTGGTGTGTTGTTGAAGTTGGGAACTTACGGCTTACTGCGGTTTGGCATGAACTTGTTACCAGAAGCTTGGAGTTATTTGGCTCCTTGGTTGGCGACTTGGGCAGTGGTGAGTGTGCTTTATGGTGCATCGTGCGCGATCGCCCAAAAAGATATGAAAAAAATGGTAGCATACAGTTCTATTGCACACATGGGCTACGTACTGTTAGCTGCTGCTGCCGCCACACCTTTAAGCATATTAGGAACAGTTATGCAAATGATCAGCCACGGCTTGATTTCCGCACTACTGTTTTTGCTGGTGGGAGTTGTGTATAAAAAAGCCGGAAGCCGCGATTTAGACGTACTTAAAGGACTCCTCAACCCAGAACGAGGAATGCCTGTAATTGGTAGCTTAATGCTTTTAGGTGTGATGGCTAGCGCAGGTATACCGGGAATGGTCGGGTTTATTTCTGAGTTTATTATCTTTCGTGGGAGTTTCCCCGTTTTTCCGGTGCAAACCCTGCTGTCGATGATTGGTACAGGCTTAACCGCTGTTTACTTCTTACTTTTGCTAAACCGCGCCTTTTTTGGACGCTTATCTGTGCAAGTGATGAATTTGCCTCGCGTGTATTGGAGCGATCGCCTTCCATCTGTGGTATTAGCAATATTGATTGTCATTTTGGGTATTCAACCGACTTGGTTAATACGCTGGACTGAACCAACCATCACCGCAATGGTTAATGCCCAAAGCGTAGTCGCAATATCTCCAGACAAAATCAAAAGTAATTGAGAAATGGATAATTGTTAGTGGTTAGTAGATAGTGGATAGTAATTAAGAAAACAACTAAAAACTAACCACTAACGAATAACAACTAACAATCTGTATTTTAAATCCCCAGGAGAAACAGCAATGGTAACTATTACAAAGAAGCTTGCCAACCACCCTCTTTCTAAATATATTCAACTTCTCCAAAAAGGAGAAGCATTACTTCCTGATAATCCCGAAAACGTATTAGAAGTAGTTGGTATTCTCAAAAGTTATGGCGTAGTTTTAGATGCTTATTCCAAAAATCTAATTTACATCGCTGAAAATCAATTTTTAGTATTTTTTCCCTTTTTTAAATACTTTAATGGTGAGATTACTTTCAAGAAATTATTACGTCATTGGTGGCATGACAGAATCAACTTTGAATATGCTGAATATTGCATGAAAGCTATGCTTTGGCATGGTGGGGGTGGGTTAGATGAATATTTGGATTCAGCAGAATTTGAAGAAAGAGCCAAAGTTGTTATTGATGCAAAATTTAAAAATAATCCCCTGATGAGCGGAGTTAAGCAACTATTTCCTGATTTCTTAACTGAACAGTTGCGCGTAACTTCTTACTATACTGGTTTGGGTCAATTTTGGCGAGTCATGGCTGATATGTTTCTCAGTTTATCAGACCTCTACGACCAAGGCAAAATCAAATCAATTCCTCAAGTTGTAGATCATATTAAAGGGGAATTGGTAGCAAATGCAAGTAAGCCAATTACCTATGCTGTTAAAGTGCGGGATAAAGTTTATGAAATTATTCCCGAAAGCGTTGGTTTAACCTTTCTTGCAGATACGGCAATTCCTTATGTCGAGGCTGTTTTCTTTCGAGGAACGCCTTTTCATGGGACAGTTTCATATAATGCCCAAGCTTATCAAATTCCGCCGGATCAAGCACGATTTCAATATGGTGCTTTGTATGCTGATCCTTTGCCCATTGGTGGTGCAGGTATTCCTCCTACCTTATTAATGCAGGATATGCGCCACTTTCTACCAGAGTATTTACACGAAGTTTATCGTCGCAGTCGCAGGGGTGAAGATGATTTGCGGGTACAAATTTGCATGAGTTTCCAAAAATCGATGTTCTGTGTTACCACAGCAACGATTTTAGGATTGATGCCTCATCCTTTGGATAGCCAAAATCCAGATGAGCAACATGCTAATCAAGTGTATTTAGTAAAGTGGATGGATAGGCTACAAAATTCGCGGTTGTTGGATGTTAATGAGTAAGTATTTTTCAAGAGGGCAAGGGGAAAGAAGAGCGCTTTGCTAACTTAACTTTTTGGAGTAATTCTTTTTAAGGCACTTACAACTAATAAAATATCCAGCCGTGTATTGAAATGGTTGGTTGGGTATCGCGGATCTAGGTTTGACGGCTGGATATTTTATTTTTTGGATCTCCCTAAGAAAGTAGCAACCCAGCTAGAAAGAAGTGCGCTAATGAAGAAAAATCTCATTCGCAAAAACCACAACCAATCTAGCTGGCAAACAGCAACGCTGACAAATGAGAAAATCAGCGTAATTGTACCTAAAAAAATTAAAATAATGGTATAAATGCGTATGGCAATTAAAGGCGTTTTCTTGATATTTAGAACAGAAAGCGCAGGGCAATTCACAAGACATCGCCTTTAACTTATAATTTTTGCTGACGCTACCAGTAATCGTAAGTGTATATCAATCGGTACGACAATCTCCGTCGCATTGAAAAACTCAATCCACTACAAGGCCATTGTCAGATTTATCATCTGATGACTGGCTACGAGTTTCCTTGGGACATGACGCGATCGCTCGAAATAGCTTTAATGCGAACTTATTGCGTTCCCAATATTTCTAAATTATTAGATAAAACCGGAGAATTTAACAAGCGCCCTCAAAAACGCTACGATGATACCTCAATCATTGTTGTCGAGATTAGCAAGTGGGGTTATGAAAGCGATCGCGGTCAGCAAGCAATCCAACGCATGAATGCTATGCACTCACGCTTTAAGATTGACAATGCCGATTTTCTCTATGTTCTTTCGACTTTTATTTATGAACCGATCCGCTGGAATGCCCGTTTTGGTTGGCGTTTGATGTGCGAAGAAGAAAAATTAGCTGCTTTTTATTTCTGGCGAGAAGTAGGGTTAAGAATGCATATTCAAAATATCCCCGAAACTTATGAGAAATTTGAACGCTATAACCTAGACTACGAACGCGAACACTTTCGTTATTCTGATACTAATCGGCGAGTTGGTGAATCAACCCGCAATTTATTTTTGAGTTGGTATCCCTCTTGGATGCGATCGCCACTCAAACCTGTTACTTACGCTTTACTTGATAATACAATGCTCGATGCCTTTGGTTTTGAACATCCTCCTCAATGGCTGCGTTTGAGTGTTGCAAATAGCTTGAAACTTCGGGGTAAAGTATTGCGTTTCTTCCCACCCCGAAATAAGCCTAACTTCTTTATAGACTCTCCCACCCGTAGCTATCCCACTGGCTATGAGATAGCTAATTTAGGACCATCAGAAAACCCGAAGAATTAAAAAAATTAAGCTTCTGGTTCAATGCCAAGCGATGTCTAACGGCAAGCCGCTTCTCTCCGAGACGCTCCGCGAACGCGTCTACGCAACTGTGCAGCCAAGCGATCGGTTTCTTCGTGAGGTTTGTTCTTTAGTTTAGCAATAGGGGGAGGAAAAGAGCGATCGCTTTGCCCGCCGCAGGCATCCCACTTCTATCAGAAAGAGTCAAAATCGAGTTAGAATTCGTCAATATCAAAACTTGGTTCACCTGGATAAAACTCATTATCCACAATTTGCTCAAAGCTGTAATTACATTGTGATGGAAAGGTTTTTAAGGGTAAATTAGTTTCTCCCATTGCTAAATCCCTACCGTTTTCATAAGCTGACTTTAAAGCATCTGGCAGGTAAGATTTTAGACTAGGATTATCTACTAATAATTTGATAATTTCACGTCGCTGCAAACGAATAGTTGCTAACCAGCTACGAATACGCCGTTCTGGTTGATACTGCCATTTAAGTAAATGCCCTAATAACACGCTCAGACGATTTCTCAGTTCTTGGCGTTGTTGTTTGCCTAATGATTCTATTTCCTCAAGCAAATTTTGCAAGTCAATTTTGCCCCACTCTTTTTGGCGCAGTAACTCAGCTTGTTCTTGCGTCCAGCCATAGAAGTCTGTTTCGTAGAGGTTAGGCATTTTAATTGCCTGTATGCTTATTAAGAATAGGGTAACAAAAAAGTGTGAAAACGTAAAGCCTATTTGAGAGTTTAGTTTGTCAATTTTCGAGTGTGGGGAAGGCGATCGCTTATCTTATCGAGATTTTAAATTAATTTAGCAAGCATAGACGCTTCCTCAGCTTGTCGTGAGACATCGCAGTTTTTCCGCAAAGCTAGGTTCAAGTTGTGAAGCCTCTGTTGTGTGAGAATTAATTTATGTATTTTGGGAGTTGCAAATGTGGCTTGGGTAAAAGGCGATCGGTTGCAAGGTGGAAAATACACCATTGAAAGAGAGTTGGGACGGGGACGCTTTGGCATCACTTATTTGGTCAAAAATAGGAATAGCGATCGCTTAGTCGTTAAAACTTTAAATGATGACCTGCTCAGATCCCTTACCCAGCAGGAACGCGAACGGCTAGAGACGATGTTTTGGCAGGAAGCGGTAAAACTTACTCGATGTAAGCATCAGCATATTGTACAGGTTGCAGAACCCTTTAAGGAAGGAGAGCATTGGTGTTTGGTAATGGAATATGTGGACGGGGTGAGTTTGGCTGACCGTCGTCAACAAATACTTTCGGAACAAGAAGCACTACGCTACATTCAGCAAATAGGGGAAGCTTTGATAGTAGTGCATGAGAATCGGTTAATTCATCGTGATGTGCATCCAGGAAATATCTTTTTGCGGGTGCGAGAGGGACAGCCTGAAGCGGTGCTGATCGATTTTGGTTTAGCTCTGGATTTTGACCATATTTTAACGACAAACCGAACCAAGGAAACTTCTGAGGGATTTACACCCCCTGAGCTTTACGCTCAAAGTATACCAAGTGGGGCTTATAGCGATATTTATTCTCTGGCAGCTACTTTATATGTACTTTTAACGGGACAAACACCTGTTAGTGCGCTGAAACGTAAGATTGACAACGCTCGTTTAGTGGCTCCGAAAGACTTGAATAATCTAGTTAGCGATCGCACAAACCGCGCAATTTTAACTGGTATGAAGCTAAATCCGAAAGAGCGATCGCAATCGATGCGGGAATGGCTCGATTCTCTAGGGTTAACTGGGGAAACTCCTCAGCGTAATTCTACTGTAGTTCCTAACACCAACTTAAATCGGGAGAAAAAAATCAATTGGACACATGTTATAGCTGCGATCGCAGCTATAGGAGCCTTACTCTCAGGCATTGCTGCTTTGATCCCTATTTTAAAACCATCTCCGTCTTCCACCCCACCCTCACTGTCTCCCAGTCCCTCATCTACCAAAGCACTGTAGAATTAGCTAAACTTTCATTAGGATGCTGGCATTAAAGTAATTTTTTAAGTATTTTCTTTGATTTAGAGGTATTCATGCGTTGGACAGCAGGACAACTATTGCAACGTGGCAAATATGTAATTGTGGAAGTTCTGGGACAGGGGGGATTCGGGATTACTTACAAAGCATTGCATGTTGAGCTAAATCGGCAAGTTGTCATCAAAACACCCAATGAATATCTCAGGCATGATCCTGAGTATGAAAAGTACATAGAGCGATTTACCAGAGAAGGGCAGACACTAGCAGGCTTATCTCAAGACCCCCATCCTCACATTGTGGGGGTGATTGACCTGTTTGAGGAAGGTAGCACCCACTGCTTGGTGATGGACTTTGTGCCGGGAGAAAATTTGTTTGAGGCAGTCAAACGCAGGGGAGCATTACCAGAAGCTGAGATTGTACCTTGTATTCGCCAAATTGGAGAAGCCTTGATGGTGGTGCATGAAGCAGGGTTAGTACACCGAGATGCCCACCCTGGAAACATTATGTTGCGGAGAAATCGCAGACGGAGAAATGGCACACGGAGAAATGGCAAAGCGGTTTTAATTGACTTTGGCATTGCTAAAGAACTTTTACCTAGAACTTTGAGTTCAACAGGTAATGCCGGTAATCATGGGTTTGCGCCTTATGAGCAGATAACTAGGGGCAGTCGGGAGCCAACGGTTGATGTTTACTGTCTGGCTGCTACACTTTATTATGCGGTGACAGGTCAACCCCCCACAACTTCTTTGGCTCGAAGGCTAGACAATACTCCGTTATATAAAGCCTACTCAAACCTAATCAACACCTATCAAAGCTATTCAATTGGGTTTGAGTTTCGTTTACTTCCTTGCTTCATCCTGGCAACGTGGGCGTTAACCAGTCCACAGGCTCAAACG
>JAESFM010000052.1_pt1 | contig 68987 bp, 52 predicted proteins | sample 9266171 | NCBI WGS metagenome assembly JAESFM01 (sample SAMN14505069, study PRJNA617099) | algae metagenome | isolation source: Hassallia sp. WJT32-NPBG1 and co-occurring heterotrophs from well developed... | place: USA: Mojave Desert, Joshua Tree National Park, California | collected 2006-06-22 | reverse complement strand
GGTGTTAATTGCGCGGTGGAACCACACTGAACCCATCCCGAACTCAGAGGTGAAACGCTGCTGCGGCGACGATAGTTTAGGGGTAGCCCTACGCCAAAATAGCTCTATGCCAGGTTTAATTATCTAAACAAAAAGCCACTCGAATACGATATTCGGAGTGGCTTTTTGTTTTTTGTATATTCCCCTAGCTATAGGAATCCTATTTGAGTTTTGAACAAATTCCGTACATCTCAAGAGTGGCAAAATCAAAAGTAGTATGTCGAATAAACCACTCAAACATCCACTTCAAATGCCAGAAGGAAGGTATCAACGCACAAAAAGGTATCAACGCACAAAAATGTCGAACCCATGTTTTGGCCTGTAACCAAATATCCTCGATCGGATGAGCGTTCTGGACAATTAGGCGCAAAGCGAAGGCAGTGTATTTTCCATTGATCGGTTTCCAAGCCTTGATTAATCTCTTCCAAAAAACCTCGAATCTCTTTGGAGCGATGATAAGTAGCGCCATCCCACAAAATTAGCAATTGCTGGTCAGGAGACTCATTTAGCAGATATCGGAGGTAATCAATAGTATTTTCTGAGTTGCCCTTGTCATAAGCTTTTAGCAGTAATTGTCCTTCGAGATAGTCAACAGCCCCGTAATATGTCTGTTTTTCTCGCTCATTTACGCGCTCGTACTGTTATTTCTTGGTAAGTTTTCCCCCAGACATAGCCAATGGTATCTCCCCACATTAAATGACACTCATCAATCAGGAATACTCTCAACTTTCCTGTCTCGATTTCAACGCGGTGCTTTGCCAATAATGCTTCAATCTCTTTTTTTTTTCTGCAACAGCATCTGGATTGGCTTTAGGATTCAATTTTGCGGTTTTCTTCCAACTGATTCCTACTTCCTCAAATAAGTCGTAGTAACTTTGTTTTGACTCATAAACCACGTCGTACTCAAAAGCTAACTTATATTCCAGTTCGCCAAGCTCCCAGGTATCTTTGGTTTGCAGCCAACTCAACACTTCTTCTCGTTGTCCGCTCAAAAGGTAGCTCTTTCTTCCCTGATAGTTCAGCCGCAGTCCGTCAATTCCATTTTCCCCGTAGGCTTGCTTCCAACCAGTTATTGACCCTCGCGATACGTCTAGAATTGTTTCGATTTCATCATACAAGTATCCTTGATAAACCAGCTTGACTGCCAACGCTTTCCTGACCTCACGCGCATCTGGACGCAGAGCTAAAAATCTTGGAGTTCGGCGATGGCATGAAGTGCAGTTGCCTCTGTTGACTGTTGCCCCGATACTCCTACTGGGAGTGTGGCAGCTTGTAAATGCTTACTTATCATTGTTCTTTATTAGACTTTTACACCCCCGGTATTTTTTCGTATTTTTGTTCAAAAATCAAATAGGAGTCCTATATTAGGCATTTACAAGTAATAAAATATCCAGCCGTCAAACCTAGATCCGCGATACCCAACCAATTATTTCAATACACGGCTGGATATTTTATTTTTTGGATCTCCCTTAGTAGAATTTCAAAAGGATGTTATTTATGCGCATAAATAAGAACAGAAGTAGCAATAGATACTAAATTATTAGTGACAGAGCGCCCTTAATGCTTTTCAGACTTAAGATTAAGATGGTTCAAAAGTTACTTTTTCATACACATCTACGATCGCCTTGCCTTCTACGTTTAGTATTGCCAATCACCCAAAGGCACAATTTAAATTATCCATAACCAAATTAATCACTTACGTGGGATGCTGGTTAATGATTGCTAAGTAATTTATAAATGTCTGTTGTTTCGTCTGTCACTGTTACCGTTCCTGCCACAACTGCCAATTTGGGACCAGGTTTCGATTGTATTGGCGCAGCTTTGACGCTTTACAACGAGTTTAAGTTTATTCGTGTTGACGAGGGTAGAGTAATGATCGCTGTTACGGGTGGGGAGGCTGAAAAGGTTAAAACTGATGAGAGTAATCTGGTTTATCAAGCGTTCGTAACTTTCTACCAACACTTGCAGCAAATACCACCACCTGTAAAAATCGAGATTGAGATGGATGTACCTTTGGCGCGGGGTTTGGGTAGTTCAGCAACAGCAATTGTTGGTGGGTTGGTTGGTGCTAATTTGTTGGCAGGTGAACCTTTAAGTCAATCGCAGGTAATGGAATTAGCGATCGCTATGGAAGGACATCCTGATAATGTAGTTCCCGCTTTGTTGGGTGGGTGTCGTCTGGCTGCTACTACTCAAACGGCTTGGGAGATTTGTGAGATTCCCTGGCATAATCATGTTGTGCCAGTGCTAGCGATTCCTGATTTTGAGCTTTCAACTAAAGAAGCGCGGGGAGTTCTCCCAACTCAAGTAAGTCGTGCGGACGCAATTTTCAATACTGCACACTTGGGGTTGTTGTTGCGCGGTTTGGAAACTGCTAACAGTAATTGGCTAAAGGCAGCTTTACAAGATAAGTTACATCAGCCTTATCGAAAAGCGCTGATTTTGGGGTACGATGCTGTAAATTCTGCTGCGCTTGAGAAAGGTGCTTATGGCATGGTAATTAGTGGTGCAGGACCTACGTTATTAGCTTTAACGGATGAGTTGCACTCACAAGCTGTTGCAGCAGCGATGGCTACTGCTTGGAAGCAACAAGGAATTACAGCTATTGTGCGATCGCTTTCTCTTGATACTCAAGGTGCAAGTAGCATTATTGAAGGATAAAATTCCCAGATTTCTTACACTCACTCAAAACTCAGGACTTTGTTAAGCGTGCAAATACAAGCAGAAATTGCGGCGATTCGCTCTCAAATTGATGCTCTCCAGCAAGAACGCGCTACTCTCACTATTAATGATGTGGTGATGTGTGAAGATTCTTCACCGCTGGCAATAGCTGAAGCTTACCGCCATCACGCTAAGGAAACAGTGCAAATCTGACTGAGATTAAGGGAATAGATGATGCGATCGCTGCTTTGAAAGCTGAATTAGAAAAAAAACAAGCTCAGTTAAAGCCTTTTTCTTCCGTACAGCAACAACTTTCTACCCAAGAACAGCTAGAGTCAGCTAAAAGCGTGGCTAAGGTTCATGCTGAACGCATTAATCAACTTGCGGGGGAACTTGCAGCTGAAATACGAATCCTAAAAGCTTGTGCTGATCGCATTAGCCCAATGTATTGGCAAGTTTATTACAAACCGTTTATTACTGGCTTCAAAACTATCTCCGTTCCACATGTCCGCTCATATGCAGAGATTTGTACAATTATCAACCGTATAGTTTAAAGCTTCATTTGTACTTTTTGCTAGTTTTAAAAACTAAGACTCGCGAACATCCTCCTTGATGCAGAATTTATATTAAGATTTTTAACGGTAGCAATAGCGTGCATTTTTTATTGACTTAGCAAAACTTCACTTTTAGATAGATTTGTCGCTTTAAATAAGTATTTATTCTTATTAGTATCAAAAATTCGATGGTTTAGAGAGAAATAACATTTACAAAACTATAAATTGCTTAATATAATGTAATCAAAAGAGAAAAAACAAATTGATTGTCAGTGATGAATGCCGTTGAATTTCCTTGGTTAACAACCATAGTTCTCTTGCCCCTAGTGGCTACCCTAGCCATCCCCGTTATCCCAGATAAAGAGGGCAAAACCATCCGGTGGTATGGTCTGGGGATAGCGATCGCCGACTTTGCCTTAATGATTTATGCCTTGTGGCAAAACTACGACTTTCAAAGTTCAACATTCCAACTAGTAGAAAGCTATCCTTGGATACCGCAGTTGGGTTTGAATTGGTCTCTAGCACTTGATGGTCTGTCGATGCCCTTGGTACTGCTGACAGGCTTAATTAATACCCTCGCAATCTTCGCGGCTTGGAAAGTTACAAACAAGCCGCGTTTGTTTTATGGGCTAATGTTGGCAATGTACAGCGCCCAGCTTGGCGTCTTTCTCGCCCAGGATTTGCTGTTATTCTTCCTGATGTGGGAAATCGAATTAGTGCCGATATACCTGCTGATTTCCATCTGGGGAGGACAGAACCGGCAGTATGCAGCTACTAAATTCATTCTCTACACCGCCGCCGCATCAATATTTATTCTGATTGCGGGTTTTGCGATGGCGTTTTCTGGAGATACCGTCACCTTTGATATGGCGACTCTGGGAATGAAGCAATATCCCAAAGCTATAGAAATGTTGGCTTACGCAGGTTTCTTGATTGCCTTTGGCGTAAAGCTGCCCATTTTCCCTCTGCACACTTGGCTACCTGATGCCCACGGTGAAGCATCAGCACCGGGATCGATGATTTTGGCTGGCGTGTTGTTGAAGATGGGAGGATATGCCCTCATCCGCATCAATATGGAAATGCTGCCTAATGCCCATGTTTACTTTGCTCCAGTGCTGGTGATTTTGGGTGTAGTCAACATTGTTTACGGTGCTTGCTGCGCTTTTGCCCAAACTAATCTCAAGCGTCGTTTAGCTTACTCTTCCATTGCCCACATGGGGTTTGTGCTCATTGGCATCGCTTCTTACAGTGAAATTGGTATGAGTGGTGCAGTGTTACAAATGCTGTCTCACGGTTTGATTGCCGCTAGCTTGTTCTTCCTCTCAGGTGTAACTTACGAACGCACCCACACTTTGATGATGGACAAAATGGGTGGCATGGCAAAAGTAATGCCCAGAACCTTTGCAGTATTCACAGCTGGTGCAATGGCTTCTCTGGCTTTACCTGGAATGAGTGGCTTTGTTGGTGAGTTGATGGTATTTCTCGGCATCGCTTCCAGTGACGTTTACAGTTCTAGCTTCAAAGTTGTAGTCGTCCTGCTATCAGCGGTGGGCGTGATTTTGACTCCGATATATTTGCTGTCGATGCTGCGTCAAGTCTTCTACGGTAAGCAAAATGAAGAGTTACATTTAGATGCTACATTACCCGATATCAAGCCCCGCGAGTTGTTTATTACTGCTTGTCTGCTGCTTCCCATCATCGGTATCGGCTTCTATCCTAAGTTAGCAACGCAGACTTATGATGTTAAGGCAGTGGAAGTTGCAACTCATGCGCGTCAGGTTTTGCCAGTATTCGCCGAGCAACAGCCATCAAGTTTGTACTCTCGTATTTTTACTTCCCCGACATTGGCTGATTCTCAGGTTGAAGGTTTGGTTGATATTGCTAAATAAATATAAGTTTTAATTAAGGGTGCTGCCAGTAAATTCTAATAATAGGGGAATGTGGGGGTGATTTTGTAATCATCCCCACAACTTTTTGGGATGATTATTTCACGCAAAGGCGCAAAGGAGTAAGAATTTAAGAGACTTTTTGCGTAAGTGCTGAAAAATTCCCAAAATATTCTCTAATATCACGTTATGCAGTAGAGACTTCCGCCGGAACGTTTCTACAATATGTGTTATTTGCCAGACATGCTATGAACCCTCTATATTATCCCAGCTTCTTGGTTGTGTGTACGTTTTTGGGGGAAGTAGCGATCGCTTCATCTATAAGCAGATTTTGTTCAAGGCAAAATATGTAGTTTTTCTACAATTATTAAGCAAATGTATAAAATTGTATATTTTGTAGCATTTATCATTATTAACTTGAGCTATTCATTAAACCTATCTATAGGGGGATGAAAACGGGAACGTTTTTAATCAAGCCAACGTCACTTGTGGCTGTTTGGGCTATAATCACAGCCGAAACAGTCGAAACAAGAAAGGCAGAAAGTAAATTACTGACGTTGCCCCTAAAAATTCTATTTCATCTTGCCCACAGCTAGCCGCAAATATAGGTCTTTTTAAGTCATGCTTAATGTATCTGCTTCTAATTCTCAAGAAAATCAGCAACTAATTGATGCCTCTAACTGGCACATTATTGAAACAGAGTTCGCTCCGCAAGCACTACACCACAAGGAAACTGTCTTCACCCTCGGTAACGGTTACTTGGGAACGCGGGGAAGTTTCGAGGAAGGCTATCCCGAAGATTGCCCAGCGACACTAATTCATGGCGTCTATGATGATACAAGCATTGCCTATACAGAACTTGTCAACTGCCCAAGCTGGTTGCCTTTAGTGGTGAAGGTGGCAGGCGATCGCTTTACTATGGATAGTGGCGAGATCCTCAAATACGAACGTCGGCTGGATATGCGTTTGGGTATAGTTAGCCGTGATCTAAGATGGCGATCGCCTAATGGTCATACTTTAGATTTCCACTTTGAGCGTTTTGCTTCTTTAGCAGATCAACATGTTTTAGCAATCCGCACATCAATCACATCGATAGATTTTGCAGGTGATATCGAAGTTGAATTCGGATTTAATGCCGAACAAGATACCCAAGGTGTGAAACACTGGCAAACTCTCAACCAAGGTAGCGCGGATAATATTATCTGGCTACACAGCCAAACTCTTCACTCAGCAATTCAACTGGGGATGGCTGCTAAGTTGGTAGTAGAGAAAGACAAGGAGAATTCTTCCCCTGCCTGTTTGCAACTACAGCCAAAGCAAACGGTGACTGTAGAAAAGATTGTTACAGTGTTTACCTCCAGGGAAACTGAAAACCCGATGGGAGCAGCGCTGCAACGGCTAGCTGATGAACCTTGTTACAGCACCTTGTTAGCGGCTCACATTACCGCTTGGGATCAAGTTTGGCAAGATAATGACATAATTATTGAAGGCGATCGCTCTGCTCAACTCAGCATCCGTTACAATCTTTTTCAATTGCTGGCAGTCGCACCACGTCATGACGACAGAGTAAGCATTCCTCCCAAAACCCTCTCTGGTTTCGCTTATCGCGGACATATTTTTTGGGATACAGAAATTTTTATCTTACCCTTGTTGACTTTAACTCAACCCGCCTTGGCGCGTAACTTGCTCACTTATCGTTACCACAGTTTACCAGGAGCGCGACGCAAAGCTCAAGAAGCTGGATACAAAGGCGCAATGTATGCCTGGGAAAGCGCTACCACTGGTGATGAAGTTACTCCGCGCTGGGTTCCCGATCCTCATGGAAATTTAGTTCGCATTTGGTGCGGTGACATTGAAGTACATATCACCGCTGATGTAGCTTATGCAGTTTGGCAATACTGGCAGATTACCGGCGATGATGAGTGGATGCGCGACTATGGTGCGGAAATTATCTTAGATACGGCTGTTTTCTGGGAAAGCCGGGTTGAGTGGAATCAACAGCGTCAATGTTACGATATTCGTGATGTGATTGGACCTGATGAAAATCACGATCGCGTAGATAATAATGCTTTCACCAATTTGATGGTGCAATGGCACTTACAATCAGCTTTGGAGATGTGGGACTGGCTAAAACAAGCTTATCCCGATACCTGGGCACATCTGGCGCAACAACTCGATTTAGTTAGCGAAAGATTGCAGCGCTGGGCTGATATACGAGAGCATATATTTGTTAATCAAGATGCACAAACTGGGTTGATTGAGCAATTTGAAGGCTTTTTCGGGCTAGAACATGTCAACTTAGAAGACTACGAACCTCGCACCAAATCTATGCAAGGGTTGCTGGGAATTGAAGCCACAAGCGAAAAGCAAATCCTCAAACAGCCTGATGTGTTGATGCTACTTTATTTGCTACGCGATCGCTATGACTACAAAACCCTCGCTAGCAACTGGGATTATTACAACCCCCGCACTGACCACACATATGGTTCCTCTCTCGGTCCTGCAATTAACGCAATCTTAGCTTGCGACCTCAATCAACCAACCGAAGCGTACACCCACTTTACGCGGGCAGCATTGGTAGACTTAGAAGATGTCCGACGTAACGCAGGTGAAGGAGTTCACGCAGCTAGTGCAGGTGGAGTTTGGCAAGCTGTAATCTTCGGCTTTGGCGGTATCCGCATGACTCAATTTGGTCCGATCGCTTGTCCTAATTTACCACCTAATTGGACACGCCTTAAGTTTCGTTTGCAATGGCGCAATGAGTGGTATGACTTTGATTTGACAGCCGATGAAGTTGCTTTTCAAGAAGATAGAGAAAATTCTTCCCCCGTCTCCCCCACTGCCGATTCCCCCTGCCAAATTCAGGGTGTCATTTTTGACTTAGATGGCGTTTTAACTGATACCTCAGAGTTTCACTATTTAGGTTGGAAGCGATTAGCAGATGAAGAAGGTATTCCTTTTGACCGTGAGGCAAATGAAGCGATGCGAGGATTACCGCGTAGAGAATCGTTATTGCATATTTTAGGCGACAGCGAGGCAACTGAAGAGCAAATTCAGGAGATGATGGAACGTAAAAACCGCTACTACCTCGAATTGATGCACACTATCAAACCAGATAACTTGCTTCCTGGAGTAGCGAATTTATTACAGCAATTGCGAGATGCTGGGGTTAAAGTCGCTTTAGGATCGTCTAGTAAAAATGCCCAAACTGTCATTGAACGCTTGGGTATTGCTGATAAATTAGATGCTATAGCTGATGGTTATAGCGTCTCCCAACCTAAACCAGCACCAGATGTATTCTTATTTGCTGCCGAAAAATTAGGGCTTTCACCCTCTGAGTGTGTCGTCGTGGAAGATGCCAATGCCGGCGTACAAGGTGCGCTTGTTGCGGGAATGCGAGCTGTTGGGCTTGGTCCTGTGGAAAGAGTGGGTAAAGCACATGTTGTTTTACCTAGTTTGGAAAACGTTTGCTGGCAAGATTTACAGCAGCAACTAGTTACAAGCGATAACCAAGCTGCACTTGTAGGTGTTTAATTCAGGATACTTCTGCTGGGGGTGGGCAAGATTACCCACCCCTTAATTATTGGCAAGATTTTAATTAATCGCCTTCTGAATTGCAAAGCAGCATCTGTACAAAAGAGAAGCCAAGAGTAAAGAGAGTTCTAAGTAATTTCCGGGGTTACACCCCTCTTGACTATTAAGACATGCCAGTATATTTTATTAGTAATGTAAGTGGGTAAAATCGCCTAATTCAATCTAGCAAAGCTAGATTAGAAGCGGAGGAACCAGTAATTGGGGCGAATCTCTTTTTAGAGAAAGACACCTTCCAGTCTTAGCCCGTCAGCTAACTCCGTCGGCATTGGCAGGAGTACCTTTGACATAAGCTTACTCTAAGCATTTGTCTTTTTGCTCTTCTAACTGGCATCACTGTTATTATTGGCAGTGATGTATTGTGTTTTTTCACCCACCTCGCCAACCGCCACAAATACACGGAGGCTAGGATGATTAATTACAAACAGTCGATTGTAGAATTGAAGACTGAGTTGAACCGCGTTAGTGTTGATTATACTGAGCCAGAAGAAAATCAGTATCAGGAGTCCCAAAGCTTTTTTCTCACAGAAGCTGAAGCATTGAATTTCGGTCGAATTTGCATTGACCGATTAATTAAATTAAAGTCGAAATCCGTCAAGAAAGCGTATTTGTAACTGGTAAAACACAGATAGTGTTTTGCAGCGCTTTGGTTAGGTAAAAAGGCGATCGCCATCAGCAAGCGTGTATCATAAAGGAGATATAAATGCCCATTAAAAATCGTGCTTTCTTTACAGATGTAGAATTTTTCCCTGATTACAATTTTCAACTAATTGGCGAATGTGCTGGCAAAAAACTTTTACTAATTGGCAGAACCAAAGCTTATGGTGATCCAATTGTGGCAACAAGTCAAACAGACAAGCCAAGTCACGAAGATTTATATGCGTCGGATCTCTACGAGTTGATGAAAATTAGCCAAGAACCAATCAAGGTTACAGGGCTTTCTTAAGAGTGATCATGGCATTAATAAAACAGAATTCGGGAGTCAGAATTCAGAAGGCAAGTAGGTATTATGGTTTTATACCAATAACAATTGGGAAGACTGCAATTTCTACGCGGGAGTATTAAAGTCACCTACGGCTTCGGCAGTCATATAAAATCCATTCTAGATTCTGACTCCTGACTCCTAAATTCTTTATTAATGAAGGTTTAATTCGGCTAGATTGTGGGTACTGTCAACTTAACAAAGACTTGTCCTAAATGATTGAGAACAAATTTAAATCATGGTATTAGTCAAGCTGGTCTGGTATTTTCAATATACATCAGCTTTAAGTTAAGTTGACAATACTTTTTTTTAGTTCTTTTGCGTCGTTACGTTAATAAGATTATGATTAATAATCTCTAAAAATTGAAGTCAAGCGTTTGTGATGTGTTAACCACTCTTGACAAACTTCTTTAGTAAGTTGTATCTCTTTTTCAGTCAAAAGCTCATCTGGTTTTTCGAGAGCTAAAATATGAGCAACTTGTGCAGCTTTTTGGTAGTCTACCCCACATTTGATTAGCTCTGTGTGAAATAACTCCTCTTTCTTTTCAACTGATATAAAAAATTTTCGTTGCATAGATGGAAAAAAGGTATCTAAGAATAAATTTTGCGGTTAATATAAGATTTGATACCTGTCGTAAGAAAGAGAAAGATAAGCATTTTAGGCATTGAATGAAAAAGAGGGGATAAAGTCATTTAAAATTAGTCGAATTATTTTAAAATATTTCTCCCTTTCCCCTTTAACGGCACATGCGTGACTGTCGGCACAGCCGCTTTCTTCGCAGTGGCTCCCCTTTTCCCCTCCTCCGTAAAGGTTTGTCTTATTTAGTCTGATACAAACCTTAATTTGTCTTGGTAATAAAAAACCTCGGTGGGATGAACCGAGGCTTGTAGGAGAAGTCCAAATGTCGATAAAAGATATTGATTTCTTATATTATGTTAATAAATATAACAATTTTGTGACAATCGAGCAACGATAATTAATACAGAATAGTCTATGTAGTATATAAGAAATGTTGATGTATTTAAAGATGGTATTTTCTGCGTAGATTTAATCAAGCGATCGCCTTTGAAATGTAAGGTTCGCTATTCCTAAGGCATCACCCTAGATTTTCGGTGCGTATTCTTCGTAATGCACCCTAGAAATGTTCAGCTGCTAGGGCAGGTAACAGGAGTAGACACAAAACTACTGGCATTAGACACAAAAGAAATCAGCGTTACTTCGCCTTTGTCGTTGATTACCCAGCCAGTTGCAGGTACGATTGCGATCGCAAGTGTCTTTACTTAATCTTTAATTGCTTAAATACATATTACATGTAATATGTATTTAACAAGTGTAATTTAATATTATTTAGTAACAAAATTGCATAGCTATATTTATAAAAAATCTAAAAATTTAACTTACTTTATCTATTAAATAAAGCAAGAAAGCAACCATTTAAATAAATGCAGACTTGCGGGAATGGAAACTGCTGGATAATTTTGGATTTTTCCGCTCAATTTGGGCAATCTAATAATATACAGATTTAAAATAATTTCGAGAGCAACATTATATGAAAAATGCTTGGAGTCGGTTGGCTTTGATGGGGGTTATTCCCACGCTGATGGTTTTGGTATTTCCCCATCGAACTATGGCTAACGATCCAGGAGCCTGTTTTATGGTGACTTCTTCGGGTAAAACGGTTAGTTTGGGTAGTCTTTGCGGCGTCACAGCATCAGATAATGGAGTTTTTCGCATTCCTATTAAACGCCGTTTCGGGAAAACTCCTGTGATTGAAGTGACGTTCAATAGCAGCAAAACCTTTGAGATGATTTTAGATACTGGTGCTAGCGGAACCGTCATTACTCAAGCTATGGCAAGTGACCTCAAACTTAAAGCTACAGGTACGATGAGCGCGGAAATTGCCGATGGTAGCCTGGTACAATTCCTCACTGGTCAGGTTAAGTCTATTGCTGTTGGTGGAGCTATCGTTAATAATGTTGAGGTAGCGATCGCTCCAAAAGCCGGCATCGGACTACTAGGTCACGATTTTTTTGACAGCTACGACGTGAGAATTCTACAAAAGGTAGTTGAATTTCACCGTCGCTAGAAAAATTGAGATTTTTATTCGCCAAGCTTTGGACATATCCTAAGCTCATTTGGCTTACTCTTAGCGATGAGTTAGCTTTTCGACAACTTTGGCATTGTCTCCAATCGCTTGCTGTACAGTGAAAGGTTTGTTACCAGAGCTTTCTTTGGAAAATTTGTCGTTAAGTTGAACATTCAGTCCTGGCACTACATTCATTTTAACTTCTTTGGTATCGCCTGATTTAGACACTAAAGTTACTTTAAGCTCATTAATAACTTGCTGTTGCTGTTTGACAATTTGAGTCAGTTCTTTTAACTGTTGAGAATGCAAGTTATCCAATTTTTCATGAAGCAATTCGATATTTTGTCCGGCTCTTAAATTGACTTGATGGTCAATTTTGTCATTTTTGCGATCAATATCAGACTGGCGGTTTTGACTCATCAAAACGATTGGAGCCGTATAAGCTGAGGCAAATGAAAACACTAAGTTGAGCATCATGAATGGTGGCTGATCCCAATGAGGAACTCCAGGCATCATATTCAAACCAACCCACCCCGCCAAAACCGCACTTTGGCTGATCAGAAATCTCCAAGAACCCACTTCCGCTGCCATTGAATCGGCAAGCCGGCGTCCAAGAGTTGATTTTTCAGTAGGGGTTTTTTCTAGTGATTGCTTTTGATTCACTTCTACTTCAACATTGTTTGATAATAGTTTTTTTGCTGGATTCATGTTACACCTCTTATCAATTTAGCTTGATACTTGTTTCTCTTGGCGTTTAACCTCTTGATGTTCAATGTACGCGCCTTGAAAGTTGAAAGCAAATATTATTATTTTTCAAAACGATAGATAAAAGTAATGCAGCGCAAACCTACTATGCTCAGTAGGATTCCCAAGCTCTACCGAGAAGGAAGAAGCTTTCTTCGCACGCATGCAATAACGACAGTAAACTAGGGTGTGAAGTAAGTTTAAGGTCATGAGGAGGCAATTTATGCGATCGCTACTCACTGGAGTTATTGTCGTCAGTTTGGGACTGTTATCATTGCCAGCACAAGCACAACAAGCGGTGTCTGATGCCCAAATAACAGCGATGGTAGAAGCATTGCGACAAGCTGCACCGAAAACCGGCTCTGCTAATGATGGACTTTATAGCGAATGGCAAGTCAAACCAGAAACCCTCAAAGGTTGGGCAAGAACATGTCTAAAAAAGGAACTCACCCCAGCGGAGTTTGAAAACAGCCCTGCAACAGCACGTCAAATTGTCTCTTGCATCACGCGTCGGGAGTTCAATAACCAGTTTGCCGCTACTAAGAACAACGAAACGGCTGCTGTGCGTGGTGTTGCCTGTTGGTGGATGACTGGCAACTATACAGGCTGCAACAGTGGCTTTACGGCTGCTTATGTGCAAAAAGTTGTTGGCTTTTACCAGCAGCGTTCAAAACCCGCAGCGAGTGGGTCAAGGTAACTTTGAAGGATGAGATTAAGGTATTGAAACCATAAGGTAGCAAACAAAAATGGAAATTGATTTTATAACCACTTTGGGTCTAACAGCAGGATTACTGACTACAATTGCCTATCTGCCTCAACTGATTAAAACTTGGAAGTCGAAATCAGCTTCGGACCTTTCTTGGAGTATGCTGATTACCCTCTGTACAGGTATTATTTTGTGGTTGGTTTATGGGGTTTATGTTCAGGATATTCCTCTGATTGCCGCCAACATCGTGACCTTACTTTTAGCCTCTATAATTTTGGTACTGAAGATCAGGTACAGTTAATCGATAAAACTTGACAGAGTACCAAGCTGCTAGGCTTGCAATTTAAACTTTTGGGCTGATAATTTGGTGCTTTTGCCCAAAAATAAAAAAGTCCAAATTCTAGGCACGACAGCTTACAGCAATTTTCAGTTAACTCAAGGTATTGCCCTTAACTCCGCTTGAAGGTGAGGTTAGGGGCATAAAGTTTTATACAAACTCTTTGCTTTGAGAACTTTAACTCTTTTTACCACGTCTAATATCTTAAATCACCATTTATAAGTTCCTACTTGAGTAATTCTCATGCTTAGGAGGTTTGCTTATGAAACGGTTAAAAAACTGGCAAAAATCTCTAGCCGCAGCTACTATATTTCCACTGATAACAGCTTTTCCTGCTGCCTCAACTACTGTTAATACACTTACAAGTCAAGACATCCAATTATCTGTTATCAAACAAGCATCATCACCGCAGAGGGGTGAATATCAATTGGCGCAGACTGCAAATAATTGCCGCCGAGTTGCCACTCAAGACGGCGACAATCTCAATGTCCGCTATAGTCCAGATGGCGCAATTATTGGCACATTGCGTAATCATACCCTTGTAATTATTGAAAACGACCCAGGTGACTGGGTGAAGATTTCATCGCCTCAGCCAGGTTATGTATCTGCTAGACATCTCGAGTCATGCGAACAGCCAGTACCCCCCTCGGAAACAGCAACTTCTTCAGATAACTGTCGCAAAGTTTTTGTCGGAGGTGTTCTGCGTGTTCGGCAACAACCTTCAATTAACAGTCCGATTTTAGGAGTTCTAGAAAGTGGTCAGCGTGTCATAATCAAAAATCGTGGCAAAGATGGTTGGGTACCAATTTCATCTCCGGTAAACGGTTATATTCCTTCAATCGTCCTTAGCAGTTGTTCTGGAAATTAAAGAAAACATTAAAAAGAGTCAGTATTCTGACTTAAAAATGCTTTCAAATCAGGTACATCTACCCAGCTTTTTCTAACATTTGATTGATGAGATAAATCCATCAATAACTGAGAATAAACTCCCTCTCGCAACGATGGTGCGATCGCCTCACCTCGATCAATTCCTTGTACCCATTGCTCAATTACGCGAATAAACGCAGAAATTCGCCCATCTGCATAGTTTTTAGGAAAAGTCAAGCGATTGGGAATTTCTATTTCCGTCAGCGATAAACCCGGTCGCGAACCTTTAACCCGAAATCCATGTATATAATCTTTTTGATTTTCGCTTCCCAAAACTAATGTACCCTTATCGCCATAGACTTCCACCCAATGCGGACGCGGTGCATGAACTACTGCGCTGATGGAAAGTTGACAAGGTGTTCCATCCGCCAATTCCAGCATCAGCATACAGGTGTCATCGCTGTCTACTAATTTTGATTCTCCGGTAGCGGGGTCAACTCGTGTGGGAATGGCGGTACTCAAATGAGCGTTTAATCTGCGTATCGGTCCAAATAACCAGTAAATGTAATCGAAAGCATGGGAACCTAAAGACCCTAAAACGCCACCTCCTTGGTCTTGCCGAGAATACCAATTCCAAGGACGCGAAGCATCAGCCCTGGAAGCGCCTAACCAATCAATTCTAATTAAACGTTTGACACCGACGTAATCTTGTGATAATAGTTCAGATAAAAATTGCCACCCAGGTACAAAACGAAATTCAAAATCTACTGTTGCAATTACGCCTTTTTGGTTGGCTAATTGATAAAGTTCTTTTGCTTCGGTTGCATTTAAGGCGGTGGGTTTTTCTAATAATAAATGTTTGCCGGCTTGCAGTACTGTTTTTGCCATTTCATAATGCATAAATGGCGGTGTGGAAATGCTGACGGCTTGAACTTCGTTTAAGGCAACAATGTCTGCAATTGTATCGCAGGCGTGGGGGATATTATGGGTTTGGGCGATCGCTTTAGCTTTTTCTATATCTTGGTTGTATACTGCAACTACCTGGGTACGAGGATGCGCCTGAAACCCAGGAATGTGGACTTTTTGCCCAAATCCTGTACCGACAACTGCAACGCCAATCACACCCTGATTCATTTGCCATCCTGAAGCCATAAATTTACCTAAAATATCATATTATTTTTAAGCTTTCAGAAACCGGGTTTCTTTGCTATATCAAAAATCTAATTGTGAACGGATAACGATAATACTCTCCTCTATAAGCTTTGATAGCAGCACAAGTGACTACAAATGATTGTAATAAAAGCATGAATACAATGATCGCACTACACGCAATTAATAATGTGCGGAAAATTATCTCTATATAATTTGCTGTACCATTGCTAGTCATCGCAATGCCAAATCCTGTAAACACTAGCAGCAAGGATATAATTACGAGGATTAAAACATAAAATGTCAGTGAAAGTTGAAAATTTAAAGATTCTTTGCCTTGAAAGTCAACCCACGTATATTGTGTTTTTTTTATTCGCCAAATAATCAATGGTGCTAAAACATTCAACGGTAGATATAAAGGAATGCCAATAATTACTACTAATATCAATAGTATCCACGCTACTAAAGCTGAGAGATGACACAACATCGACCATATACGGATTTGTTGTTTGGTTTTTCCTCTCATGGCTTTTTATCTTTTGGTGGATTTATGCAATAATTCTCCACCGTATCATATATGAAAGGAGTCAGGAGTTAGGAGTTAGGAGTTAGGAGTCTTCTTTAAAATCTCAATATTTCTCGGTCGTAGTTTTCGCTTTTGGGTTCTATTTCCCAAACTATGCCTTCACCTGGTTCTAGCGCTACTTCTACAAAGAGTTGCTCTACAGCTGTTATGGCTATATCTTCGTTGTTGGGGAAGCTTTGTAAATCTTCGGTGAGTAGTCTGAGTTTAAATCCACCGGGAATGGCTGCACCTACGGCGGCGTTACGCAATTCAAAGCGCCAAATGGTTGAATCTTCTTCGGTTTGTGGTATGATACGCAATTCGTAGGTTTGACCTGCGATCGCCAACTGCCGAGAAAGAATTGTCTGTGGTTGTGTTTCTTCGACACTCCGCGCACCAGCGGCGCTAAGTTGCAGATTCAAGCTTCCCCAGCCGATGTTTTCTGCAAGTTGAGAAACACCGTTTTGCAACCATTGCATAACTGACCACTGTTCTGGTAGTCCCAAGCGGCGTTGATATAAGCTTTGTCGCCAACCGCCATGTTCAATTAGCGCACCCCAAAGTTGAAAGGGGATAGCTAGTCTGGGTGTTATTATTTCTGGGTTTGCTAAACGAGCAATTAAATTTTGTGCTTGTTCTTGTGGTAAAGCTGGGAGTTGCGCGATCGCCTTTTGGCTACTTTCTTCGGGACAAAGTTGTCGTGCTACACTTAAAACGCTGATGTCGCTAATAACATCAGTACCATCAAGGGAATAAGTGCGATCGCTTGCATCATAAGTTGCTTGATTTTTCAGTTGTTCATAACTACAGTAGCCCCAAACCCGCACATAAGCTTCATCCGGTTCTACTTGCACTGCTAAATAATAATCACCAGCTAAACTAGATACATCTACCCATTCTTGGGGTACTCGCAATTCACTTAAATCCATCGCCTCGCTGGGAACCAAAATAAATCGAATGCCGTCTGATACAATTGCAGTCCCATTCACCAGTTCCCAAAAACTTGCTAAAGCATTGATACTCGGCGATACTTTTGCCTGGGGTGCAAAATCAGCTTGCAGCCACGGCAAAACGACATTCAAGCAAAGTTCATTTAAATAAGCTTGATAACCAGAACTAGGATGAGAAAAAGATTGACTGTAAATATACGCCTGATTTTGAACGTTGGCGGGTATTTCTAAAATCAAATCTGTTGGGGATGCAAAAGTAAATAAGGCGGCGTTAGCAGTCATGAAAATTACTCCGGGAACTCTTTTAGGGACTGGTTGTACTGGGGACTAGAGACTGGGGACTGGTTGTACTAGGGACTAGGGACTAAAGAAAAGAAATTTTGTACTTCCTTGTGAACCCTTACCCCTTTCTTTTTTCCCAAGTAAGTCCAAGAGGTTTAATAAGGAGATACGCTGTAGTAAGCTTGCAGCCATTCCTCCATTACGGTACTCATATTTTTGAGTAGGTCTGAGGTGACAGAAATATGCAGCTTCTCACTACTCCACTTAGCCAAATTCCGCAGTAACGTTTCCCTTGCTTTCGTGAGTCGCCGTGAGACAGTATATTGCTGCAAAACTAGTTCTTTGGCAATCTGCTGCTGAGTCAGCCCCTGACTATAATATAGTTGCATAATTTGTTGTGCTTCTGGTTCTAGTTGGGCAACTGCGGCGGCTAAAATTTTGTTAATCTCAGATTGCTGAGAAATTCTGGTTTGTTCTTCTTGTTGAGTAATAATTTGGGTAAGTACTGAATCTACCTGTCCGGCGAGATTATCTATCCACTCGGTTGTATCTTGACCGGGGGGGGAAACATTAATCGATGCCGAAGGTGGATAAAGATAGTTTCGCGCATGTTTGGCACAACTGAGCAGCCAAGTTTCTAAAATTTGCGAAGTTACTTTTTGACTACTTTGGGAATTATAAGCTTGAGCGATCGCACTCCATGTATCATTGTCTGGTCGAGAAAGTTGCCGCGTTGCCTGAGGCTGTTTTGGGATATAAAGCGTTTTAAAACAATTCCAAGCGAGGACGTAAGCCGTAACAGTGTCTGGAGATAAGCCAGCATTTTGCAAAGACTCTACCAAACGCTTTTGACTAATTTTCCGCAACATTCCCCATTCTGTGCAGATATCAACCTCTCCGCGTTGACGCAAAGTTTCGCGGATGACGCTACCAAAGATGACGCTAGCGTAGTTTTTTAAGATAAAGCCTTGATTAGGATTAAAACCTTTGAGGACTTTATCAACCGAAGCGATCGCCATTTGAAAACAGTCTGGTAACTTATATTGAGTACTGCTAAAACTAGCAGATGTTTTTTGGGATATCCAGTAGCATACTTCTTGTAAATAAGCAATCAGATGTTCTCTGGCAAGTTTCTCTACCCGCTTATCAGGGATATAATTATACCAATAAAGTACCCAAAAATTTTCTGAAGTTTCTTGTGGCGTTTTGTTTACACAATTTTCGATACTGCGACGCAGTTTACTATCCGTCACCCAACTGTGAAAGCGATCGCCATTAAATTGCACGAAAGTTGAAAATATGGAAATAATACTTTGTCTTGGATGCATAAAACACAAAAACTCGACCTATGCAAGAAGTGCAAGCGTTAAAAGACGCCTGCACAAACTTTACTACAACCAACGATAATCATGTTTCGGGTTTAAGTTAAATATTTAGGAATTTTTAGAATTGGGCATCGAGTATGGGGAATTGGGCATTGTAAATTAGGAATTACGCATGAGTAAAAGGTTATTTGCATCCTGTGAGATTTGGCATGATTGTATAAGAGATTCTTTCCATGCCTAATGCCCAAGTTAGGCAATATTAAGATTTAAATCCACTTTGTTAAATATGTGTCCAATCGGTGTTGCTACTAGTCGCTCAAATCAAGTTAAAAAAACAGATACAGGCAAGCTGTGGTTAATGCTTGTGGGAGTAAATGAATATCAAGATAAAGGACTCCCGACACTAAATTATTCATCTGTCGATTGTCAAGGTTTAGCGGATGCTTTGATTGGTGCTACCAGACAGTTTCCACAAAAAGAGGTGAAAATTCATCATGATTTTGCTTCTTTACCACCTTCTTTGGAGAATGTGCGCGTTAGTCTCCAAGAAATTACCGCTGCTGCTAAACCGCAGGATATGGTTTTATTTTATTTCTCCGGGCACGGAATGCTGGAACCAAATTCTCAGCAAGCATTTTTATGTTTAGCAGATACGGAAAAATCAAACTTAAAAAATACAGGTTTAGGATTACAAGAATTATTACAGTTATTAAATAATTGTCCAGCGCAAAATCAGTTAGTTTGGCTGGATGCTTGTCATAGCGGTGGAATGACGCTGAGGGGAACAATCAGAGAACCGCTGTTGAACCCGACAACGCAATTAGTAGAGGTATTACAGCGAACTGCTGCAAAAAGTAAAGGTTTTTATGCTTTGCTTTCTTGCGATAATAATCAGCAATCTTGGGAATTTCCCGAATTGGGGCACGGGGTTTTTACTTATTATTTAATGCGCGGGTTAAATGGTGAAGCGGCAGATTCAAAGGGTGTAATTTCTGCTGATGGACTTTATCGCTATGTTTATCATCAAACGTTGCAATATATTGATAAAACTAATCAGCAATTACGATTAATTAATCAGCAAAGAAGAGGCAAAGGAGATACTCAGCTTGAGCGCGAATATCCTTTACAAACTCCCAAACGAATTGTCGAAGGAGTTGGGGAACTGATTTTAGGAGCTAGGCAAGAGAAAGCTGATGATGATGTGCATCGCCGATTGGGAATAGTTGTAGAGGGACTATCAGGAAGTACGACAACTTTAGATATTAGCAAGTTTTTGGGTAGTGTTGGCGGTTTTAACTTGGAATATTTGCAAGCGACAAAAGCTGCTGCTGAGGATGTGCGTTCATCGATCGCTCGTCTTTTACACTCTCGCGAATCAGGAACTATTTTACTTTATCTGCGGGGGCGCATTGAGGAAACTGAAGCTATCGATGGCTTGGTGCTAGGAGAAGATATCCGCATCAAGCGATCGTGGTTGAAACAACAATTACGTCACTCTAGCGCTAAACAAATCATTATCCTCGATTGTCCTGCTTCTGCTGCGTCTCTACAAGATTGGGTAGAAGATTTGCAAATCGACTCCCAAGAGGGACAGTGTATAATTGCTTGTGCTTCCCCTGCGTCGTCAAGTGAAAAATTCGCCCAAACTTTATTTGATACTTTAACGGCGGCGGCGGAAGCAGATGGATTATCTGCGGCTGGGGCGATCGCTCAATTGCAATTACAATTAGCCGATAGCGATATTCCTTTCTACGTCTGGCTTTCCGGTACAAAAGGTATCATCGAAATCTTAAAAGAAAAAACTTATATGCAAGGGCGAGAACAAAAGGCAGGCTTAGATTTAGGTATATCTCCTTACATGGGATTAAATGCTTTTACGGAAGAAGATGCCCAATACTTTTATGGGCGTGAAAGCTTAATTCAGCAGTTAATTCATCAATTGCGCGATCGCTCATTTCTCGCCGTAGTCGGTGCTTCTGGTAGCGGTAAATCTTCAGTTGTCCAAGCTGGCGTTATTCCCCAACTGCGACTAGGTAAACAAATCCCCAGCAGCGAACAGTGGTTAATTAGAACTTTGCGCCCAGGTGCTAATCCCATAGAGGTTTTGGCGCAGCGGTTGGGGGGAGAGAGGAGTGGGAGAGGGGGGGAGTGGGAGACAAGGGGACAAGGGGACAACGGGACAAGGGGACAACGGGACGATGAGAATAATTCTTTCCCCCCCTCTCCCCCATCCCCCCCTCCCCATCTCCTCCTAGAGGGAATCTTGCATCAGGGTGTAGAAAGCTTCGTCTACTGGCTGCGTAATCGACCAGAACCTATGATAGTTTTGGTGATAGACCAGTTTGAGGAATTATTCACTCTTGCCTCAACTACAGACAGAGAGCGGTTTTTAGAGTTGGTGCTGGGGGCTGCGGAATATGCGAAAGACCGTTTTAAGTTAATTATTACTTTACGAGCGGACTTTATTACCTCTTGTTTGGAAGTACCGAGACTGGCTGAAGTTTTACAAGAGTCGAGTGTATTGGTTCCACCCCGGCTGAGTTTGGACGATTATCGGCGGGTAATTGTTAACCCGGCTCAACAAGTAGGGTTAAGACTAGAACCAGAACTGGTAGAAGTTTTACTGCGGGAGTTAAACCACTCTGTTGGCGATTTACCTTTACTGGAGTTTGTTTTAGAGCAGTTGTGGCAACATCGCTCTAGTGGTGAGCTAACTTTGCAAGCGTATCAAGAGGAACTAGGTGGAATTCAAGGAGCATTAGAGCGATCGTCTCAAGCTGTTTACGAAAGTTTAGACCCCCAAGGGCAGGAATGTGCTAAGTGGATTTTTCTGTCTTTGACGCAGTTAGGGGAGGGTACAGAAGATACTCGGCGACGGATACACAAATCAGAGTTGATTGTGAAAAAATATCCAGCTGCGTTGGTGGAAAGAACTTTGCAAGCGTTAACGACTGCCAAGTTAATTGTGATGAACTTGGAGGAAGAGGAGGGGGAGAATGGGCAGGGGGCAGGGGGCAGGGAGCAGGGGAGCAGAGAGCATGGGAGAAAGAGTGATTCAAAAAACCTCTTCTCCCCTCTGCACCCTGCCCCTTTCCCCCCCTCTCCCTCCCCACTCCCCCCAGCGGTGACGGTAGAGGTAGCCCACGAAATTTTGATTCGCCACTGGTCAACTTTGCGCTGGTGGTTGGAGGAAAATCGTAGTAGATTGCGATCGCAACGTCAAATTGAGCAAGCTGCACAATTATGGTTGCAAAGTGGTCAACAATCTGATTTTTTGTTACAGGGTGTGCGGTTGGCTGAGGCAGAAGATATTTACATCAAATACACTGATGAACTTTCTGCGGATGTTCAACAATTTATTGAAGCTTGTTTACAAGAAAGAAAACGCCAACAATTTCAAGAAAAAAGAAGACTTCGACAAGCTCAAAGAGCCGTTGTTGCACTCTCGTTTTTAGGAATAGCAGCTTCAAGTTTTGCCGGTTTAGCTTATTTTCAAAGCCGAACGGCTCAACTTAGAGAAATCGTAGCATTAAATTCATCATCGGAAGCTAAGTTTTTATCCTATCAACCACTTGATGCACTAATTGCTAGTGTTAAAGCAGGTAAGCAGCTAAAGCAAATTATTAGCGCACCAAAAGATGTGCAATTTCAAACAGTTAGTTCTTTAGGGCATGCACTTTCTAACACTCAAGAACTCAACCGTTTGGAGAAACATAGTAAAGCTGTCATCAGTGTAAAATTTAGTCCTGATGGTCAGACAATTGCTTCTGCGAGTGACGACCAAACAGTGAATCTTTGGCAACGTGATGGTAAGTTGCTGCGAACTTTGCCAGGACATCAGGGCACGGTTAGAGATATCAGCTTTAGCCCTGACGGTAAAATGATTGCTAGTGCTAGTTTTGACCACACCGTGAAGCTGTGGCGCACAAGTGACGGTACTTTAATTAAAACTATCAATGCCCATGATGCTGAGGTTTATAGCATATCTTGGTCTGCTGACGGACAAATGATTGCTTCTGGTAGTGCTGATAAAACTATTAAAATTTGGAGAGTTAGTGATAGTCAACTTCTCAGAACTTTGTCAGGTCATAATGGTGATGTCAATAGTCTCAGTTTTAGTCCCGACAGTCAAACAATCGCTTCAGGTAGTGCTGATAAAACTATTAAAATCTGGAGAATTAATGACGGGACTTTGCTAAAAACTTTAAGTGGGCATACTGGGGCAATTTACAGTGTGGCTTTTAGTCGTGACGGTCAAATAGCTTCAGGTAGTGCTGATAATACTATCAAAATTTGGAAGTCTAGTGACGGCACTTTGCTAAAAACAATTTCAGCACATAATGATCAAGTAACATCGGTAAGTTTCAGCCCCGATGGTCAAACTTTAGCCTCAGCTAGTATTGATACGGCGATTAAACTTTGGAATTCCCAAGATGGCACTTTGCTGCAAACTTTCTTGGGACAAACTATAGCAGTATTTGGTGTTAGTTTCAGCCCCGATGGTCAGACTTTAGCCTCTGCCGGTGCAGATCAAACTGTTATACTTTGGCGGCGAGACAATAGTTTAATTAAAACTCTCACTGCACATAACTCCAGGGTAAATAGTGTTAGTTTCAGCCCGCAAGGTAATCTCTTGGCAACAGCCAGTGACGACAAATCAATCAAACTTTGGCAAATACCGAATATGACTTTGCGTTTTTCTCTAGAAGGATTAGACAAGTCGCCTAATGAACTGGGACATAGAGATGCTGTTATTGGTATCAGTTTCAGTCCAGACGGACAAACTCTGGCTTCTGCTGGTGCCGAAGGCTGGGTGAAACTGTGGCAAACTCGTGACGGCTATATGATTAAAACTCTGCAAGGACATGACCATGAAGTTAATAATGTCAGTTTCAGTCCCAATGGAGATATTCTCGCTTCAGCGAGTGCGGATGCAACTATTAAACTTTGGCGAGTCAGGGATCGCAAACTTATTAGAACCTTAACAGGACATAACGGTGAAGTTTTTCGCGTCCGTTTTAGCCCTAAAGGTGATATTCTCGCTTCCTGTGGCAGAGATAACACAGTGAGAATCTGGCGAGTCAGCGATGGTAAATTACTGCGAACCCTCAAAGGACATACCAACGCTGTTGGTGGTATAAGTTTCAACCCTCAAGGTAATATTCTCGCTTCTGCTAGTTCTGATAAAACTATTAAACTTTGGCAGGTGAAGGATGGTAAGTTACTGCAAACTCTCATTGGGCATACTGAGGCGGTTTGGAGTGTAACTTTTAGTCCTGATGGTCAGATAATTGCTTCTGCCAGTGACGACAGTACAGTGAAATTATGGAGTGTTAATGGTATAGAAATGAAGACGTTTTTGGGACATAGCCAAGCTGTCAGCGATGTCAGTTTCACCCCTAACGGTAAGATGATTGCTTCTTCTAGTAGAGATGGTACGGTTAAAGTTTGGCGTGTTCATAGCAAAGAACTGCAAACCACAGATTTAGATCATCTGTTGATTCGCAGTTGTCGATGGTTGCACGATTATTTAAAGAATAACCCCAAGCTTAGTAACCAAGAGCAGGATTTGTGTTCCGATTTGAAAGAGTAGAGTTAACAGGCTGTAAAATTTGGGGTTGGTTGACCAAAATTCGTTCTCTACGGGGAGGGTTAGGAGGTTTCACGGGCTTCTTTTTGATATTGCCTTCACCAATTCTTTGTGTGTCATCTCCAGCACCAGTCACGGGTGCAGATACGACTGGCTTGACAGTAACGCTGGGTGTTATTACTGGCTTTTTCACAACTTCACCAGCAAAACTAGATGTTGCACTAGCCAATACTATTTGTAAAGCGATCGCTAAACTTACAATTTGCTTTTTCATATGAATTTTGGTGTATCCTCTTTTTAATTACAGTTGTTTTTATTATTCCTAAAGCTACTATCGCACCGGACGAGGTGTCTTCTTGGGTCGGGGATTGACAGTTGCAACTCCTATTTTTCTTAGTCCCACAAAAGTCGTTTGCGAAGTGATTGTTACTTCTCCTATTTTCCGCAGTCGTATAGGTTTTGGTGGTTGTTTTGGTTGCGGACCGACTGTTGGTCTTCCTATTTTCCTGACTCGTACAGGAGCCGGTGGCTTTGTTGGCCGCGGAGTAATTGTCGGTTCTCCTATTCTCCGGGAAATTTCGTCTGTTTCGTGTAGTTCATTCTTCAGTCGTACAGGAGTTGGTGGCTGTGTTGGTTGCGGAGTAATTGTCGGTTCTCCTATTTTTCTGGAAACTTCGTCTGTTTCTTGCTGAAAATGATTTTCCTGTTTGTTACCCAACTTTCTCAAAGCTTTTTCGATTTTAGATTTAAGAGTGAGAATTGCGTGACTTAATTTTGATAATAATTTAAGAAACTTAAATGTAACCGACTTGAAAACAACTCGTATGATTCTCAAAAGTCGCTTTTTCATCTTAAATAATCTCCTGGTGTGTGACTAAAACCTTTTTTGCAATACGTTTACCTACCGAATGCTATCAAAGCATTCCCGAAAATAGGGTAAAGTTGCCAAAACAGTTAATAACCTCAACTGTTTTCTATTAACTGTTTTCGGTTTCTACCCTTTCCCAGACTTAATAGATTTACTTTAGTTTCTTTATGCAGTCTTCTGCGGTTTTGGCGATCGTAGATTTGCACCCTTTTTATTTGGCCTTGGGCTGGAAAGTCTTACTATCGTGATCAATGCCGTGTAACCCAATCCAAAATTTCAAATCCCAACTAGCAAGACTACCTTGGTAAAATATTTGTTCCTGGTAGTCTTATATACTTAGCTAAGAGTATAATACGTTATATTTAGTTATCGCAACCGAACAATTTAATATTCATTTTAATTTTTCCCTCTGTACTCTCGTTACAAGGCTCTGCCTCCTGTCAAGGCTGGAGGCAGAGCCTCCTCAATCACATTCCCAGTCTCAGACTGGGAACGAGTCAAATGCTGCATACCCAAACCAAATTTTTTTCTACTTAAGTATTCTGAGACTAGGAACGAGTCAAATGTTGCATACCCAAACCTAAGTTTTCTCTACCTAATTATATAGATTTATAAATTTTTCCGGATATATCCTTCAACAACAACGCATAAAATCGTAACAGCCAACCTAGAAAAACTTGAGCATATTAAATCAGTATTTATAAAAACATAAAATTTACACGTATATTTACCCGGTTGGTTGCTATTACCCGTATTGTAAGTTTAAAAAAATGTCTCCATTAGGCGTTGCTACTAGTCGCTCAACTTATGCTTTAGAAACAGGAAACGCAAAACTTTGGCTGTTGTTGGTGGGTGTAAACCAATACCAAGATGAGCGATTGCCTTGTTTGCGCTACTCAGCGCTTGATTGTCAGGGTTTGGCAGAAGCTTTAGCTGATGCTACTCAAGCTTTTCCGCAGACAGAGGTGTGGACTCACCACGATTTTTCGTTACAGTTGCCGACACTAACAAATATTCGTATCAGTTTAAAGCAAATTGCTGCTGCGGCTCAACCACAAGACACGATTTTATTTTATTTTTCTGGACACGGCATGGTAGAGCCAAACTCTGGGCAGGTAGTTTTGTGTCTGGCAGATACGCAAACCAATAATTTACTGAATACAGGTTTAGCCTTACAAGAATTGTTACATTTATTGGGACATAGTGGAGCACAGACTCAGTTAGTATTGTTGGATGCTTGTCATAGCGGTAGTATGTCACTCAAGGGAGCAAAAGGGGAAATACCAAACCCCGAAAACCCAACACCGCAAATGGTAGAGTTGTTGCGGCAAAAAGCGAAAAAGAGCAAGGGATTTTATGCTTTGCTTTCTTGTGACACAGATCAGCAATCTTGGGAGTTTCCGGAATTAGGACATGGTGTTTTTACTTATTATTTAATGCGGGGGTTGCGAGGTGAAGCTGCTGATGCACACGGTTTGATTGAAGCGGACGGTCTTTATCGATATATTTATCGTCAGACGCAGCAATATATTGAGCAAACTAATCAACAACTGCGACTGATTAATCAGCAAAAAAGAGGCAGGGGGGAAACTAGACTTTATTCAGAATATCCTTTGCAAACTCCCAAGCGAATTGTTGAAGGAGTTGGCGAAATTATTCTTGGCTTAAAATCAGCGGTTGTAGAATCGTCTTCTTTGCGACAAGCGCTGATTGTCGAGGGGTTTACGACTAATAAGACGACTCTCGATTTTTGTAAATTGTTGCGCGGTGTTGGTGGCTTTGAATTAAAGTATTTGCCACAAGCTGGTAACATAACGACGAAAGATTTTCAAGAAGTGATGCATAATTGCTTGCAAGGTAAGGAGCAAGAATCTGAAAATTTAGAACATGACGCAACAGTTTTATTATATCTGCGTGGCAGACTGAAGGAAACCGAAGCGGGCGAAGCTGTGTTGGTGGTGGGGTCGGATATTGAATTGAGTCGCTCTTGGTTAAGACAACAACTCAGGCGATCGCCTTATGGTCAACAGATTATTATTTTAGATTGTCCTGCTGTAGAGACGCCATTAATGAGCCAGCGCGTTGCGGAGGTTTCCTCCGTTGTAGCGTCTGGCGTCGCGTCTCTACAAGATTGGATAGAAGACTTACAACTAAGTTCCGAGCAAGGACAGTGTATCATTGCCGCAGCTTCTCCAAAAGAGAATCCCGAACAATTCGCCCAAGTTCTTCACGATACCCTAAAAGCTGCCCAACAGCAAAACAGTTTATCGGTAGCCAGTTGGATTACTCAATTGCAATTATCTTGTTTAAATACATTACCATTGCACATTTGGGTATCTGGGATTCAAGGCGTTATCGAAATTATACCTACCATAACTGGTATTAGAGATATTAAGTTAAGCGAAGGAATTGATTTAGGACTTTGCCCTTACAGGGGATTAAGAGCTTTTACTCCTGAAGATGCTCAGTATTTCTACGGAAGAGAAGCTTTAACTCAACAACTTGTGCATCATTTGGCAAGTAAGTCATTTCTTGCCGTAGTTGGCGCCTCTGGTAGCGGTAAATCTTCGGTTGTACAGGCAGGATTAATCGCCGAACTGCGGTGCGGTAAACAGTTATCTGGTAGCGAAGAATGGTGGATTAAAAGCTTTCGTCCTGGCGCAAATCCCTTGGAGGCTTTATCGCGACGCTTGGTAGATAGCGGTACTGAGAAAGAAAAAGGTTATCAGCAAATACAACTACAAGGAATGTTGTATCAAGGGGGGGAAGGATTTGCTGACTGGGTAAGTAAGCGACCAGAACCAATGATTATTTTAGTTATAGATCAGTTTGAGGAATTATTTACCCTTGCCCAAGCTGCTGACAGACAGCGCTTTTTAGAACTTGTGTTGGGGGCGCTCGAATTAGCTCAAAATAAGTTAAAAATAGTCATCACTCTGCGGGCAGATTTTATTGCCCCTTGTTTGGAAATACCGAAATTAGCGCAGGTTTTGCAGCAGTCTAGCATTCTTGTGCCGCCCTGTTTAACTGAGGAGGAGTATCGCCACGTCATTATTAACCCCGCTGAACAAGTCGGCTTAACAGTTGAACCTGTATTAGTTGAAGTGCTGTTGCGAGAGTTACACCGCTCACCCGGAGATTTACCGCTTTTAGAATTTGTCTTAGAGCAGTTGTGGGAGCATCGAATTGCAGGTAAGTTAACTTTACAAGCTTATCAGCAGCACTTGGGTGGAATTAAAGGAGCGCTGGAAAGCAAAGCGCAAGCAGTTTACGACAGTTTAGACGCTGAAGCTCAAGAATGCGCTCGTTGGATTTTCCTATCACTGACGCAGTTAGGTGAAGGTACAGAAGATACTCGGCGACGGGTGTATAAATCAGAGTTGATAGTGAAAAAATATCCCGCACCATTGGTAGAAAAGACACTGGCAGCGTTAACTGCTGCGAAGTTGGTAGTGGTGAATTTGGAAGAAGGACGCAGAGGGGGGGACAAGGGGACAAGGGGACTCCTTGGAGACAGGGAGCAGGGAGCAGGGGGCAGGGGAGCCACTCCCTACTTCTTGGGGAACCCCCGCGACGGGGTGGCTCCCCAAGAAGTAGAGCATCTGGTGTGGCAGGGGGAGTTTGTCTCCTCATACGATGTCACGATAGAAGTAGCTCATGAGGTGCTGATTCGCTACTGGTCTACTTTACGATGGTGGTTAGAGGAAAATCGTGGTAGATTGCGATCGCAACGTCAAATTGAACAAGCTGCACAGTTGTGGAAGCATAGCGGTGAACAATCTGATTTTTTGTTGCAGGGTGTGCGTTTGGCTGAAGCGGAAGATATTTATATCAATTACACTGAGGAACTATCTTTCGATGTTCAACGATTTCTTGCTGCTTGTCTAGAAGAAAGACAGCGACAACAACTGCAAGAAAAACGGCGATTCAAACAAGCGCAAAAAGCCGTAACTGTTATTAGTATTCTAGGACTGGCTGCTTTCGGGTTTGCAGGTTTGGCTTATCAGCAAAGTCAAAAAGCCCAGTTGCGAGAGATACAAGCTTTAAATTCTTTGTCAGAAAACTTTGTGTTCTCGCACAAGCAGTTGGAAGCACTGTTTACCAGTGTTAAGGCAGGGCAAGAGTTACACAAGATGATGTTTTTCAGTCAGGTGATGTACCCTGATATTACAAAACAGATTAAAACTGCAACTGCAACTACTTTACAACAGGCGATCGATCAAACTCAAGAACGCAACCGTTTGATTGGACATAGTTCTTGGGTGAGTAGCGTAAGTTTCTCTCCCGATGGACAAATGCTAGCTTCGGGAAGTATTGATACAACTATCAAACTCTGGAAGCGTAACGGCAAGTTACTTCACACTTTACGCGGACATAGCGATGGAGTTAATAGTGTGAGTTTCTCTCCCAACGGTCAAATTATTGCTTCAGCAAGTGGTGATACAACTATTAAACTTTGGAGTCGGGATGGCAAGTTGCTGAAAACACTTTTCGGACATAATGATGGTGTCAATAGTGTTGCTTTCTCGCCTGACGGTCAAATAATTGTTTCGGCTAGCAGAGATCATACTATCAAACTCTGGAGTCTTGAGGGCAAGTTATTGAAAACTTTTAGCGGACATAGCCAAAGTGTAAATAGCGTCAGCTTTTCACCTCAAGGTGATATTATCGCCTCTGGTAGCTACGATCGCACAATTAAACTGTGGAGTTTGGATGGTCGAGAAGTGAAAACTTTGCCAGGACATACCGATGAGGTTTTGAGTGTAGCTTGGTCAAAAGATGGACAGACAATTGCTTCCGCTAGTGCTGATAATACCGCCAAACTGTGGAGTCGTGAAGGTCGTTTACTTAATACCCTAACTGCACATAACAGCGATGTTAAAAGCGTTAGTTTTTCATCTGACGGTAAAATCATCGCTTCGGTCGGGGTTGATAAAACTATCAAACTTTGGAGCTTGGATGGTCAATTGTTGGGAACTCTACAGGGACATAACCATGTAGTCAGTAGCGTTAGTTTTAGTTCAGACGGTCAACTACTTGCTTCTGCTAGCGATGATTATACTGTCAGACTTTGGAGCCTTGATATCACTGCGCCAAAAACTCTTTTTGGACATAAAGATAGTGTCAATAGCGCTTGGTTTAATCCTCAAGGTAATAGCGTTTTCTCAGTCAGCAACGATAAAACGATGAAATTGTGGAGTTTAGATGGCAAGTTGCTAAAATCTATCTCTGCCCCAATCAACGATATTACCAGCATTAGCTTCACCTCAGACGAAAACACGGTGGCGACAGCGAGTGCTGATAATACTATCCAGCTGCGGAAACGTGATGGTGCTTTGCTCCATATCCTGAAAGGACATACTGATTGGATAATTAATATGAGCTTCAGCCCTGACGCGAAAATCCTCGCTTCTGCCAGTACTGACAAAACAGTTAAACTGTGGAGTATTGACGGTCGCTTGCTAAATACTCTCAAGGGGCATAACGCTTGGGTGACTAATGTTGAGTTTAGCCCAGATGGTCAGTTGTTAGCATCAACCAGTGCTGACAATACTATCAAACTTTGGAGTCGCGATGGTCGTTTGCTAAAAACTCTTAATGGACATAATGCTAGTGTTTGGACTTTAACTTTCAGCCCCGATGGTAAGATAATAGCCTCTGGTAGTCAGGATGGTACAGTCAAACTCTGGAGTCGTGATGGTCGCTTATTGCAAAACTTAACCGGACATACTGATGCGGTTAATAATTTGAGCTTTTCTCCTGACGGTAAAATGATTGCTTCCGGTAGTGATGACGACACCATCAAACTCTGGAGTGTACACACCGGTATCTTGCTGAGAACTTTCCAAGGACATACTGGTGATGTCAGAAGTGTGAATTTTAGCTTTGATGGTAAGATGATTGTTTCGGCAAGTCAAGACAAAACAGTAAAAATTTGGCAGTTGACGGGAATAGAAATGCAAACATTGAATTTGCGGCAATTATTAAAGCGCGGATGCGATCGCTTGCATGATTATCTAACAAATAACCCCAATCTCAATACAGGCGATCGTAATATCTGCAACTAGTATTTACCTACACTCTCAATTTTCGGTTCCACAATGGTTAAACTAAAATAGCGATCGCTTTCTCAGTTTACAAAAAAAGAGAAAAGCGATCGCTAACGATTAAACAGCGTTACTACAAAAGCTTAAGATAAAAATAATCGGTCAAATGTCTTACTACCTGATGCACTGAGATCGCCTGTTAACGGCTCAAAAGCTTCACCCAGCTTACCCATGACGGAACCAATTAGGTTATCAGTAGCATCTTTGACTCCCATTACAGACACCCACGTATTTAGCTGAGTCATAAAGTCGCTAGCACCAGCACTTGATTTATCAATAACTAAAGACCAGTTACCATTACCAATGACTATGCTGTTACTGGTAAAGACTTTGTTGCCACTACCAATTACTGTATTGTTACTACCGAAGTCAAAGTTACCATTACCAAGAGTTGTGTTGTTATTTCCAAAACTCCAATTGCCATTACCTAAGGTTGTGTTGTCACTAGTGGAGTTCCAATACCAATTGCCATTACCAATGGTTGTATTGTCATGAGAGGCATCTAAATTCCAGTTGCCATTACCGATGGTTGCGTTGTTAGTACTGGAATCCCAAAGCCAATTGCCATTACCGATAGTTGCGTTGGCGTTGCCGTAATCCCAGTTGGCATTACCGATGGTTGCGTTATCACTGCCAAAGTCGTTATTGCCATAACCAATGGGTAGTTCGCCTTCTGGGGTAGAAAATACGTTATCTTTGCCATTGAAGGGTAAGATGCCTTCCAGAGCGACGTTCAAAATATCAAATGGTATTTCCTGATCTTGGCTGCCACCACTAAATAAGCTGAGGAACGGATTGCTACCATCAGTAGACGAGCTGTCACCGCTAGCAAGTTCGTTGACAGCGTTTACTCCGCTATTAAAGCTGAACATGTCATTCCTGAACAGCTTCAATAGATCGGAGGGTGTTTGCAAAGGTGTATTGTTACCATCTCCAAACAGATTTCCAGAGTTGAGAATTTCAGTTACGTTTAAGATATTAGCTTGGACAGTCTTCAATATCTCTGAAGATGATAACTCAGGCACACTGCCATCACCAGTTAAGAACGTTAGCTTGTCATCGTTACCGAAGACTAACTGCGAGATATCGAAGGATGGTTGTTGAGAATTCTCACCACCTGCGAACGGATTTTCACCACTTGTAAACGGGTTTTCACCACTTGCAAACGGGTTTTCACCACCTGCAACTGGATTTTCACCACCTGCAAACGGATTTTCACCACCTGCAACTGGGTTTTCACCACCTGCAACTGGGTTTTCACCACCTGCAACTGGGTTTTCACCACCTGCAAACGGATTTTCACCACCTGCAAACTGGCTTTCACCACCTACAACTGGGTTTTCACCACCTGCAACTGGGTTTTCACCACCTGCAAACGGATTTTCACCACCTGCAACTGGGTTTTCACCACCTGCAAACGGGTTTTCACCACCTGCAACTGGGTTTTCACCACCTACAAACGGGTTTTCACCACTGACATTCGATAAATCCAAACCTGGTGCCGAAGGCTGATTTCCATCACCAAAAGGGTTGTTTCCATTAGCAAACGGGTTGCCATCACTGGAACCATTGCCAGCTTCATCTAAGGGCAATCTGTTACGCAGTTTGACAATAACGGAGTCAAGCAATTGGTCAACAGCAGAGGTAAGCGCTGAGGAAACACTTTCTGGTGTGGTTTCATTATCGGTTATCCATTGACCATTACCAACAACTACGTTGCCAACAATAGCAAACGGGTTGCTTATAGCAGTTCCTGAGGAATTGCTGGTACTACCACCACTAATATTATTTAGCAAGCTTGAGTTACTGCTGTCTTCAATTCCAAGCAGACTGCTACTGCTACTACTACTACGAGAAGTAGAGGTGCTCAAACCGCCATTCAAGAGACTGTCATTAAGAGCTAAGGGATTGCTAGTAACACTTGACAAGCTATCACCAGTCACTGATTGATTAAGCTCATTAATGGAATTGATATTAGAAGTTGCCATAAGTAATTTTCCTCACGTTTTAATCTGAAAAATTTTGCATATCAAAGACAAATTTAAGTCTGATTCTAATGTTCTTTACATGTTTTTGGAGAATATTGGGTATTAATGTAATTAAATTTTTCTTTGGTAAGGAAAAGTAGTCTAAACAAGAAGTTTGATGACAGTAATAAAACTGTCATCAACTTTCAGTAGCAACGAGCTTAACAATCTAGGTCTTTAGTTTTAAGTAGCGCCATAATTTAAAAAACACAAGAATGTTTGTCGCTATTTAACATTGCTTTGCGGAAAATGGCGGCGAATTGAAGCTTTGAATAAAAAGGCAGAGGAACCCAGATTGCTGCAATGTCTAACTTCAATTCGCCCTTGAACTTATGCAATTTGGTACTAAGCGAACACGTTGTCGCCACCGAACGATGGAATACCGCTACCGCCACCTGCACCGCCGAATGACGGCATACCGCTACCGCTACCGCCACCTGCACCGCCGAATGACGGCATACCGCTACCGCTACCTCCACCTGCGCCACCTATACCGCCACCTTCAATGGGGATAGCGCCACCGCTACCGAGGCTGCCATCAGTTGGGATGCCATATTTAGCGAAATCGAAGTTGTTAGCAGTTGGGATGCCGAAGATGGCACTGAAGGTTTCATCAGACACGGTGCCGAAGTTCTCAATAGAGGGGATGCTACCGCCACTGAATTCACTGTTAGTGATGCCACTGAATTCACTGCTAGTGATATTGAAGGATGAACTCATACCGCCTTCGCTGAGTTCGGAGTTAACCAGGTTGTCAATATAGGATCTGATCTCAATCTCAGAGGTCGCGCCACCAAAAGCGCCACTGAAGTCGATACTAGAGGTATCGCCAGTGGTACCGCCACCGATACCCCCACTGAAGCTGCCGCCAGTGATACCGCTAGTCGTATCGGCATCAGCAGACTGAGCGGAAATGCCACCACCTGCAAAGGTATTAGTGCTACCGCTACCACCCATCGGGTTGCTGCCATTGGTACTGTTACCACCAGCTAGCTTGTCAATGTTTGTCCTCAAATTAGAAAAAGGCGATCCTCCCTGACTCTCACCACCAAACAGTACCTCGGCAGCTGCGGGGTTGTTAGCAAACGGGTTGCCGCCACCCGATTCACTGCCAACGCCACTGAAAAGAGTACCTAAGTCGGTGATACCGACCTCACTTAAGCGACCCCAAGGTGATTGCCCAAGCCCACCGCCAGCAGAGGAACTGCCACCACTGGTGGTTGAACTGCTACTACCTTGATATGAGGTGCTAGTGTCATCCAAAGTATTGGAATTGCTACCAATAATATTGCCACCCGTTGAGCTACCAGCATCAAGGGGGTTGCTGGTCAAAGAGTTAAAACTAGAATCTGCCATTAGATATAATCCTTCTGTTTTTAGGACAAAAATTTTGCTTCATCAAATAACGTAAAAAATGCGAAATTAAGTTGGCTTGTTAACTTTTTTATAATTTTTTTATTGCCCAATCTAGTTAACAGCTATTATTCTTTTAAATTGTTGAACTTAATTACAGACTTTTTACACTTTTACTGACCAAAAAGAACTTGTAATTAATGTGGCTTTTATATAAAATAGTAATAAATCTTACTTAAATTTACAATGAAAAATCTTTTGATAAGCTTGTCTAATTTTTAGTTATTTATCTAAATAAATATTGTTTTTTTGAGAGAATTATAAAAAGGATTTACTGCAATTAGGAATTAACAGAAATAAACTTATAAATAATTTAAAAAAAATATAAAGTATCAAATTGGGTGCGTTACGAATTGCGTCAACGCACCCAACAATCTACAATTATTTCAATTGAAAATTGTAGAATTAAATAGAACCTACCAAGGCACGCTCAGACCAGCGCCCAACTACTTTGCCAATTACTGCCATTTCTTGAGCCAAGATGTCAAATTTATCGGGAGTAAGGGATTGGGGTCCATCAGATAGGGCTTTCGCTGGATTTGGATGAACTTCAATCATTAAAGCATCTGTACCAGCGGCGATCGCTGCTTTTGCCATTGGTGTAACGTACTCAGATCTACCTGTACCGTGACTGGGGTCAATCATGATTGGTAGGTGGGTAAGCGATCGCAATACTGGAAGAACCGACAAATCTAAAGTATTGCGAGCATATTTGCCATCAAAGGTTCTAATCCCGCGCTCACAAAGAATCACATTCGGATTTCCCCCAGCAAGGATATATTCTGCTGCCATCAACCACTCATCAATTGTGGCGGACATTCCTCGCTTCAGCAGCACTGGCTTATCTTGAGCACCTACTTTTTTCAACAATGAGAAGTTGTGCATATTCCGCGCTCCCACTTGGATCACGTCAGCTACTCTTCCCACTGCTTCTAAGTCGGCAGTATCCATTACTTCTGTGATAATGCCTAAACCTGTAGCTTCACGGGCAGCTGCTAACAAACCTAAGGCAGTCTCACCATGTCCTTGGAATGCATAAGGTGAGGTGCGAGGTTTGTATGCTCCACCACGGATGAACTTGGCTCCCGCTGCCTTCACGCGCTTTGCAGTTTCGACAATCATCTCTTCATTCTCAACCGAACAGGGTCCAGCTACCACTACAACCGGATGATTTTCACCGAAGTAGACCTTACCATTAGGAGTCGGTACAACAACTTCGCTAGCTTCTCCATAGCGGAATTCGCGACTCACTCGTTTGAACGGTTTCTGTACTCGCAATACTTCCTCAATCCAAGGGCTATACCCCTTGATTTGCAACGGATTGATGCTAGGAGTATCGCCAATCATAGCTAAAACAACTTTGTGTTTGCCGACGCTTTTTTCGACTTTGACATCCCATGCTTCACTAATTTCTTGACTTAACCGAGTAATTTCTTCTTGAGGTGTACCATTCTTTAAGATGACAATCATGTGCGTTTTTCCTTTGTATATTTAACTGAGTAGGTAATAGCTATTAGCGCAAAAATTCAGCGAGTTGTTCTAATTTTGTCCAAGCAGCACCGCTTTGCAATACTTCTTTCGCCAAAGCAATGCCTTGAACACAATTTTCCAAAATATCTGTAGAGTTGCTATCAAAAACTTCGCCTACTTGTAGGGCTAGAGCGGTATTTAAAGCAACTACATCTTGCTGCGCTTGGGTGCCTTTCCCTTGCAAAACAGCTTTTAAGATTTCTGCATTTTCTTCGACATCTCCACCGCACAATGCTTCCGTGGGAGCGTGACTTAAACCTAATTCTAGCGGATTGAGGATGATGGAGCTGACTTTTTGCTCTTGAAGTACAGCCAAGTAAGTGATATCTGCCAAACCTGCTTCATCTAACTTTTCTCTGCCGTGAAGTGCGATCGCTCTGCGACATCCAAGTTGCGATAATGCTTGAGCGATCGTCTCTAACAAAAGTGGATCGCTCACACCAATAATTTGCCCTGTCGGTCGCATTGGATTCACCAAAGGTCCGAGCAAATTAAAGATAGTCCGCACTTTCAATGTTTTTCGCAAAGCGGCAACTGCTTTCAGTGCTGGATGCCATCCTGGGGCAAACAAAAAGGTCATCCCAACTGCATCAACTGCGGATTCAACTTTCTCTGGGCTGGCATTAAGATTTATACCTAAAGCTTCCAACACATCAGCGGAACCGGTTTTGCTCGATGCTGAACGATTGCCATGTTTAGCAACTTTTACCCCAGCAGCAGCGGCTACAAAAGCGACAGCAGTAGATATATTGAAAGTTGAGGCTCCATCCCCACCAGTTCCACAGGTGTCAATTAGGGGATGGAGGTGGGACGTTACCCCACCTGCACGAGAAGATTGAGATTGCAAAACACCAGCCATGCCAACCAATTCTTCTGTGGATACACCTTTTGCCTGAATTGCGGCTAAAATCGCTCCTGTTAAAACGGGGGGAATAGCTTCTGTCAGCCAACCTTGCATCAAGTCCGCAGATTGAGAAACTGTGAGCGATCGCTTGTCGAGTAATTGTTTTAAGAAATCAGACCAATTTTGGTCGGGAGTGGCGGGAATGTTGTTAGATGGAGCTTGGGTTACGGCTATCATATTGGTTGTTGGTTGATGGTGAGCCACTGCGCTATCGCGGCGAGCCGCTCTTGTTGCAAGTGGCGATCTTCGCAGCGGTAGCGAGGAACGAGCGTCACCCGAAGGGTTGTTAGTAGTTAGTTGTTAAAAAGTACTCTTAACCACTAACTATGTAGAGACGCGAGGAACATCGCGTCTCTACTAACTACTAACTACTCGACACTGAGTGCTTTAGCGACTGTCTGCACGTCTTTGTCGCCACGACCTGAGCAGTTGATGACAATTCGGGGATTACCATCAAGCTCTTGACAGAGTGTTTCTAGATAGGCGATCGCATGAGCGGTTTCTAAAGCGGGAATAATTCCTTCTAGCTGCGAAAGTCTCTGCAATCCTTCTAAAGCTTGCTTATCAGTCACGCTGTAATACTCAGCGCGACCAAGATCCTTTAAGTAACTATGCTCAGGACCAACGCCGGGATAGTCTAACCCAGCACTAATCGAATGTGCTTCGATTACCTGACCATCTTCATCTTGCAGTAGATAGCTCATCGCACCATGCAGTACACCTACTCGTCCTTTTGTCAAGGTCGCTGCATGTTTCTCTGTATCTACACCTTCACCCGCTGCCTCAACTCCAATCAGGCGTATAGATGCTTCATCTACAAACTCGTGGAATAAGCCGATCGCATTGGAACCACCACCGACACAAGCCAAGAGAATATCTGGTATTCCTCCCCATTTCTCTTGACATTGAGCGCGAGTTTCTGTACCAATTACGGCATGGAAGTCACGCACTAACATCGGGTAAGGATGGGGACCAGCAACGGAACCCAAGATGTAATGGGTGGTTTCTACATTCGTCACCCAATCGCGAATCGCTTCTGAGGTGGCATCTTTCAAAGTACCCGTACCAGCTTCCACCGGACTAACTTCTGCCCCCATCAGCCGCATCCGAAACACGTTCAGGGCTTGGCGTTGCATATCTTGGACGCCCATATAAACCACGCATTCCAAACCAAAACGCGCACACACGGTTGCCGTAGCAACTCCATGCTGACCTGCACCGGTTTCGGCAATAATCCGCTTTTTACCCATGCGCTTGGCTAGTAACACCTGCGCTAAAGCGTTATTAATTTTGTGAGCGCCTGTATGATTTAAATCTTCGCGCTTTAAGTAAATTTGCGGTCCAGTGCCATCAGGTCGGGCGTAGTGCTTGGTCAGGCGTTCGGCGAAATATAATGGGCTAGGTCTTCCCACGTAGTCTTTCAGTAAACCTTGCAACTCTTCTTGGAATCCTGGATCGTTACGATATTGCTCGTATGCGGCTTCCAACTCACTTAATGCAGGCATTAAGGTTTCTGGGACGTACTTTCCGCCGAACTTGCCAAATCTACCTAACGAGTCTGGTCGCGCTGTCTCGACTTGTTTGATACTGTTGATATCTTGAATGCTTACCACTGGTTAAAATCCTTTAATAGGTAATGATGATTTTTGGAATATCGGTATAATTTAAACCGAACCTACTTTTTGCAAAGATGCGGCGGGGGTAATCGCTACTTTCAGTTCTTGACAAAGTTTTTCTACAGCTTGCAGTCCTTCGCTGGGACTACCCGTTGCTAATCTTTTGACGAAGGCACTACCGACAATTACCGCATCTGCGCCCCATTCCATGACTTGATGTGCTTGTTCTGGTCCGGAAATACCAAAGCCAACGCCAATTGGTTTATCGGTGACGCTTCGCAATTCTGTAATCAAATCCTTGACGCGGAGTTGGATTTGAGAACGTATCCCTGTAACGCCTGTTACACTTACCAGGTAGATAAATCCCTGAGATTGACGAGCGATCGCCACAATTCTATCTTGAGAACTGGTAGGCGCTACAAGTAAAATTACCTCAATTCCAAAACTAGCAGCAGTTTGAATTAATTCTTCTGACTCTTCTAAAGGCAAATCTGGCACCACCAAACCGCGCACCCCAGCATTAGCAATTTCCGCTAAAAATGACTTAATACCCCGGTACAAAATCGGATTGTAGTAAGTAAATAAAATTATCTGCGCTTTCAAGGTGGGACTCACTGCTTGCAACATCTCTAGGACTTGCTCTAATTTTGTTCCTCGTTGCAAAGCGCGAGTTGCTGCTGCTTGAATTACCGGACCATCTGCCAAAGGATCTGAGTAGGGAACACCCAACTCTATAAAGTCTGCACCATTGCGATCTAAGATGCGTAAAGCTTCGGCGGTGGTTTCTAAGTTAGGATCGCCAGCTGTGATAAAGGGAATTAAAGCACACTGTTGGCGATTTCTTAAAGTTTCAAAGTGATGAGAAATAGAAGTCATAGGGGAATGAGGATTTGAAGAGGGGATTTGAAGAGGGGGAAAGGGGAAAGGAAAAAGGGGAAAGGGGAAAAGCCCGATACCCGATGCCCGATGCCCAATTAGCAATTAGCAACTTGTACAACAATTTTGCCGCGCACACCTTCGCCACCCTGCTCAAGTCTTTTATGGGCTTGTGCTACCTGATTTAAGGGAAAGGTCATCCCAACAACGGGTTTGATTTGACTCCGTTCAATTAGGGTTTTCAAGGCTTCAAGTTTGGGACGGGTGCGATCTAGATGTACGAAGTGGACTGTAATATTTTTGAAGATAGCGGTGTTGAGGTCTCCTTGTACACCTGTGACGGTGACTGCGCGACCATCTGTTTTTGTCACCATCAAACTTTGAGCTAAAAGTTCACCGCTGACTGTAGATAAAGTAACGTCAACGCCTTGACCACCTGTTTCTTTCATAATGATGTCAACAAAGTTTTCTCGACGATAATCGATCGCTTTATCTGCACCGATGGATTTTACAAAGTCTGTGTCGTAGCCACCGCAGGTTGTGTAAACGTAAGCGCCGGCTGCTTTGGCAATTTGGATTGCAAATGTACCAACACCTCCTGCACCACCATGAATCAGCACGGTTTCACCGATTTTGATATTTGCTTTGGTGATGAGTCCAGCCCAAGCGGTGCCTCCTGCGACAGGTACGCTAGCGGCTTCTAAATGAGATATATTTGTCGGCTTTTTGGCAATTATTGCTTCATTAGCTACATGATACTCTGCATTAGCGCCGTTACCTGCTAAAAGATCGATGGCATAATAAACTTCGTCGCCTACCTGATAGTCTTTGACATTTTCAGCGATCGCTTCAACGACACCGGAAACGTCATAACCTAAAATTGCAGGTAGTTTGACTCTAGGTCCAAATATTCCTTGGCGTACCCCGCAATCAGCGGGGTTAACTGAGGTTGCATAAACCTTGACTAATACTTCATTTTTATTTAGTGTCGGTTTATCAACTTCTTGTTCGGCAAAGACTTCTGGAGTTCCGAAGTTTGTTATCACCATAGCTTTCATGTTTCTTATTCCTTCGGAAACAAATTACGCACAGCTTGTTCTACATCGCTTTGCTTAACTAAAGATTCTCCTACTAAAACTGCACGCACACCAGCTTCAGCCACTAAGGATAAATCAGCGGGTGTAAACAATCCCGATTCGCTGACGACGGTAATATCCAAGCTTTGCAATTCTTGCTGCCGCTGTGCTAAAAGTTGCTGTGTAGTTGCTAAATCAACCGTAAAATTTTCTAAATTGCGGTTGTTAATTCCTACCAAGCGTATACCGTCTAGCTTGAGTACGCGATCTAGTTCAGCTAAGGTGTGAACTTCTACCAGCGCAGTCATTTCCAATTCGTGAATTAGTCGCGAAAAGCCTTGGAGTTCTTCATCAGTGAGGATAGCTGCAATTAATAATACAGCATCTGCGCCTGCTGCCCGTGCTGTATAAATTTGGTAGGTGTCAATGATAAATTCTTTGCACAGTAGGGGCAATTCTACCTCTGGACGGATGCGACGCAGATTTTCAAAACTGCCTTGAAAGAACTTTTCATCTGTGAGAACAGAGATACAAGCTGCACCACCTCTTTCATAAGATTTGGCGATCGCGATCGGGTCAAAGTCTGCCCGAATAATACCACGACTCGGTGATGCTTTTTTTACCTCGGCAATTAAGCTTGGTCTATAAGGACTTTGCTGTAAAGCGCCGAGGAAATTTCGCACCTTTGACGCATTATTTAACTGATTTTGCACAGCCACCAAAGGCAGTTCTTGCTGCATTTGAGCGACTTCTTGCTTTTTTTGCGAGACAATTTCTTCGAGAATGTGACGGGGAGGGGCTTGGTTCGTCATGTGGGAGTGGGGGAGTGGGGGAGTGGGGCAGGGGGGCAGGGGGAGAGGGGGGCAGGGAGCAGGGAGCAGGGAGTAGGGGGGAAAGGGAAAAAACTATTACCAATGCCCAATGCCCAATGCCCAATGCCCAATGCCCCATGCCCAATGCCCCATGCCCAATGCCCATTTAACTAATAACTACTGACTCTTTAGTTTGCGTGTATTTACGCACAACGTTTTTGATGATGGCTAAACCGATTTCGCCGTTCAAAGTCATGATTGACTCTGGGTGAAACTGAACGGCAGCGATGGGAAGTGTTTGATGTTCAATTCCCATAATTACGTTGTCTTCGGAAATCGCTGTCACTTTCAATTCTGCCGGCATTTGTAATGGTAGGGCAAATAATGAATGATATCTACCCACAGCGAAGGATTCGGGTAAGTCTTTGAACATCACCGAATCTGTATCGGTGACGAAAACCCGCGAGGATTTACCATGTTGGGGATAGTTCAGAACTCCTAATTCACCACCAAAAGATTCTACAATGCCTTGCAGCCCCAAACAAACTCCAAAAATGGGAATTTGACGGCGGACACAAGCGGCGACCATTTCAGGAACTTTAAATTCACTTGGTCTACCAGGACCGGGAGAGAAAACAACTAAGTCAGGACGTATTGTATCAAAAAGCGATTCTGAGAAGCCATGACGTAGTGTGGTGACGCTTGCGCCTGTTTGCCGGATGTAGTTGGCTAGTGTGTGAACAAATGAGTCTTCGTGGTCAATTAGTAAGATGTGCTTACCTGGTTCCACATCGGGAATGCATTTGCTCAATTTTGTAGATTTGCATTCCTCCATTTTCTCGTCTATTTCTTTGGCGCGGCGAATTGTCTCAAATAAAACAGCACCTTTGGTGATTGTTTCTTGTTCTTCGGCTTGTGGTATGGAGTCGTAAAGAACTGTTGCACCAACTCGCACTTCGGCGATTGAATCTTTTAAACGAATTGTTCGCAAAATCAAGCCGGTATTCAAATTGCCATTGAAGCTTAGATAACCAACGGCGCCACCATACCAACGTCGGGCACTACGTTCATGCTGTTCGAGAAATTGCATGGCAGCGCGTTTGGGTGCGCCTGTAACTGTAACTGCCCAGGTATGGGAAAGAAATGCATCTAAGGCGTCAAATTCTTCTCGTAATGTACCTTCAACGTGATCGACTGTATGAATCAGGTGGCTGTACAATTCAATTTGCCGACGCCCAATTACTCTGACTGAACCTGGTTCACAAATTCGTGATTTGTCGTTACGATCTACGTCGGTACACATTGTCAACTCAGACTCATCTTTGTGTGAGTTGAGTAACAAAAGAATTTGATCGGCATCGTCAATGGCATTTTGTCCCCGGCTAATGGTGCCACTAATCGGGCAGGTTTCTACGCGCCTACCTTCAACGCGGACAAACATTTCTGGGGATGCACCGATGAGATATTCTCCACCTAAATTAAATACAAATCCGTAAGGACTGGGATTGATTTTCTTTAAGGTTTCAAACAGTTTGCTGGGTGATTGTTCGCAAGATTCAAAAAAGTTTTGACTGGGAACTACTTCAAATAAATCGCCTCGACGGAAGTAATCGAGTGCTACTTCAACTTGCTTGGCATAGTCGCCTCTTTTATGGTCGGCATTTTGCGCTGGCTGAAGACGTTTGCCGCGATAATCTATGGATTCACCTGTGCGGGGAAGATTATTAGTACTTCCATGCGCTGTTTCAAATTCATATTGAAGACGAAATGCGCGTTGTAGATAGTAGTCAACTACGACTAATTCATCGGGCAGATATAAAACTAAATCCCGCTGGTCTTCAGGACGTTCTAAGCGTTGGGGAATCGGCTCAAATTGAAAAACTAAGTCGTAACCGAACGCACCATAAAGCCCTAAATGCTCGTCTTCTTTACTTGAGAAGGTATGTAGAATTTCTCGGACAACTGTAAATGCTGAAGGTTGTTTACTGCGCTCTTCTTCGGCAAATAATTGTTGTGTTTTCTTGACAGTCCCAGTAATATTATCTTTATTTGAAATTACTTCTTGAAGTTGTTCTGACTGCGATAGGCGCTCTAACAGTAATGGTAAGAGAACGTTGCCGCGATCATTTAATGCTTTTAAAGTAAAACTATTCTCTCTTGTAGTTAGTTCTAAGGGCGGATTGACAAATCCAATTGCCCACCTTTTGTATCTACCTGGATATTCGTAGCTGCTAGTAAGCAAGCCTCCACGCTGAGAATTTAGATAAAATAAAATGTCTTCTAGTGCTGTGTCTATGTTGACTTCTGTCATGGAGCGAGAGACACGCACACCGCCAAGTGTTGTATAAGAGTGCGAATCAACAATCATGGGCAATTCCTCTAGAATAATTATTAGTCATTTGTCATTGGGAACAAAGTTTGAACAAATGACAATCTTAGGTAATTTGATGAAAATGTAATTTAACTTGTCGCCGAGTTTGTTCTAATTAGTGAAGTTTTGCTATTTCTTCTTAGTAAAGCGTACTCAATATTAAGGAATTGATATATGAAGGATTTTTCGTTACAAGTATCAATTCTTTTGCTTTTTCTACTACTTTATTAAGATAATTAGTGATGAGTAATTTAAAATATATTGCCTCTTCCTCTGGTTATAAAATCAGTGAAACTAGGGTGATAAATATTCGTTAAAAAACTGCGTAAAGGGGTAGGGCAAACGCACCTAAACCTACAAGATATATACTTGACAAAAAGTTTTATTTACGCATAGAGCGGATAAGTGGAATACTCTTAGTACAGCTTGCCGTAAAAACGAGCGCGTTTTTAAACGCAGAGGAACACAGAGTCAGCGCACTCGTGTCGCAGAGCATGTGCGGAATTTAATTCGTTACTTTCTTTGTGCAATGCCCTTGCTGTGGCTGCTATCGTCGTTAATAGTTCCAATAATTTGAAGTGACAATGTATAATGTAGAGCTTCCTGCCAACTTGACTGACTTTGCAGAATTGCTTGGTCGAGTTTTGGCAGGAGAAGAAGTTATTCTTTCCCAAGCTGGTAATGCTGTTGCCCGCATTGTACCCCTAAATCAGCAACCATTACCCCCCCCGAATTCCACTCCTTAGACCGTGGTAAGGTGGTCATTGCCCCCGACTTTAACGAACCCTTACCAGAGGATGTTTTAAATGATTTTCTCAGCCCATTAGACATTCAGAATGAGAGCAATACTTGATACTCATGCATTCATCTGGTGGGTTACAGATAATTCCCAACTTTCATCCACCGCTAGCCAATACGCTTGGGTTAAGAAATTTATCCGTTGAGGCAGGCAGGGGGAGCGCTTGGGTTGCACTTGGGTTGCAGGGGGGAGAAAAAAGCTTATCTGAACCGTATTGCACCGCTAGCAGTATAATTGCTGACCCTAGTAATGTGCTGTTCTTGAGTGCTGCGAGTGCGTGGGAAATCGTCATTAAGGTACGCTTAAGAAAGCTAAATTTACCTGAACCGCCAGAAATCTATATCCCAAGCCGGTTGACAATAAATCGATTTGAGGGTTTACCGATTCAAATGGTTCATGCTTTACAAGTAACAAATTTACCAGATTTACATCGCGACCCTTTCGACAGGATAATTATCGCTCAGAGCCAAGTCGAGAAAATGCCAATTGTGACTGTAGACAGTCAGATGACTCAATATTCTGTTGATGTGATTTGGTAATTATATTATTTCTGTGACACTTGCAACGAGGGTGCGCCGACAGTTAAATGATTAAGGATTAACTGACAAACATCGATCGCTTGTATTGATGATTCAAGCAGGTGACTTTGTTTGGTAATAAATAATGGACCTTCATCTGGATTCGTGGGAATACAACCATGAGAACCCTTTACCAATGAAGCATCTAAGGGAATGACATCCATTAAGTAGCGAAACCCAAGTTCTTTTTTCAGCAATTTTGAAGCGATTTTCAGTTTGGGAAGCTTAATTTGCGGGTCAACAAACAATTCTACAGGGTCGTAACCGGGTTTGCGATGGATGTCTACGGTTCTGGCAAAATCGGGAGCGCGATTATCGTCAAGCCAATAATAATAAGTAAACCATGCATTTGGATTGGCGATCGCTACCAACTCTCCTGCTCTGGAATGATCTAAATGGTAAGCTGACTTTTGGCTCTCATCTAAAACCTGAGCTACTCCTGGTGTTTCTTCTAAAAGCGATCGCACTTTGGGAATATAAAACGGATCGTTAACGTAAACATGAGCAATTTGATGATCTGCAACCGCAAATGCTTTACTAGCACCTGGATCTAACAATTCTCGTCCTAATTCTTCGCGCACTGCTAGCAAGCCTTTTTCCCGCAGCATTCGATTCAAGTGGACGGGTTGAGATACATCAGTAATGCCATATTCTGACAAAACGATGACTTGAGCGCCGCGATTTTCATAAAACTCAATCAAATCGGCACAAACTGCATCAATTTCCTGTAAATCCTTCGCTATCTTGTTTACGTCAGTTCCAAATTTTTGTAAGCAGTAATCGAGATGCGGTAAATAGACGAGTGTCAGCGTTGGGTTAGAGTGTTCTTCAGACCACTTTGCTGAATTGGCAATCCACTGGGTAGACTGAATCGATGTGTTGGGACCCCAGAAGTTGAATAAGGGAAACTGCCCTAAATCTGTTTGCAGTTGCGATCGCCATTCTGCCGGTTGAGTGTAAATATCCGGAATTTTCCTACCATCAGCAGGATACATCGGTCGGGGAGTGACTGCGTAATCTACCGAGGAGTACATGTTGTACCACCAAAACAAATTCGCGCAGGTAAAGTCAGGAGCGATCGCTTTTGCCATATCCCAGACTTTCGGAGACTGAATCAATTTGTTAGACTGTCGCCAAAACTTAATTTCACACTCATCACGAAAATACCAACCATTGGCGACAATTCCGTGTTCGTTCGGTAACTTTCCTGTAAGATAAGTAGCCTGTGCCGAGCAAGTGACAGCAGGTAACACCGATTCCACCGACGCGACTTTCCCACTAGCCGCCCAACGCGATAAAAAGGGCGTATACTCACATAATAAGCTGGGTGTCAATCCGACTACGTTAATAACAACTGTTTTTTGCATAATATAAATAAAATTAATTAAGTAGTAAGCACTTCAGTGCTTAAAATGCTTAAAATAGGCATGAATAAATATCTTAATATCATGTCCCGCAAATCAGACATTGTAGAGACGTTCCGACGGAACGTCTCTACGAAGTTTGCCATATCATTACTGATAATACACGCGAACATAATATTATTTATTTTTAACCTAACAACGCTCCAGCCAAGATCTTATTTAAAACCCACTCATACTCTCGCTGAATCGATGCTGATAAATCCAGCTTCATTTCACCAGGTAATACATCCCAAGTGTAAGTTTCAATTTCTAAATGATTACAAAACTGATTATTTTGCAGCAGTTCTAAAACAGTAATAATGTCATCTTGGGTAGACTGCAACAGTTTATAATCGTGGATAAAAATTGGCACATGAAAGTGAATTCGCCATTGAGATGCGGTGGTATTTGCCAAATCTGGTAAAGCGTTTTCCAAGTCTGAATATTGATTAAATTCGCTGGAAACTACTTGGTGCAAATACGTAGATTCTGCAAAAGGCAGTAATCTTTGTTTTAGTTGATGGCGCTGTTCGGCATCTTCTGGCACATCTACTTGTAAGGCTGCACTAATTTGAATTTTACCAATTTTAATTCCTACACCTTGAAATTGCTTGAAGACGGAAACTGGATTTTCAAAGGCGATCGCAAAATGGCAGGTATCATAACATACGCGCACATGCTCTAGTAGAAGTGCCTCAGCTGTTTCTTTAGGTATCTCCAATTGCTGCGCTAAATAAGTTCCACCGATGGGTAATAAATTCTTTTGGAAATAATCAATTACCTCGGCAGCATTTTCAATTAATCCATCCGGTTCTGGTTCTAAATTTAAGTGCAGCACTTTTCCCGTATCGGCTCGAATGCGTACCATTTCCGCCACAACTTCTGCTATGTGCAAAGTAGCACTATTGATGACGGATGTTTGGCTAATTTGATTTTTTTTAAACCAAGGTTTGTAGGATAACGGTAGTGTAGAAATGCTTCCTTCCATTTCGGGAGGTAACAGTTCTGCAAGAATATTGGTTAGTTGTAATGTGTAATCTAACCGTTCTTGCTTAGACCAATCTGGTGCATAAACTTGGTCTTTTACTACTTGCTGATGAAATCCACCATAAGGAAATCCATTCAAAGTAAATACGTATAAATGATGTTCGGCTAACCATGATTTAAACTCTTTTAAGGTATTTCCTTGTAATAGTTCTTTGGCTGCTATTGCTGCTAAACGCAAGCCAATACCAAAGGGTTTATTTGGTGCTATTTTTGCTTTTAATTCTAAAACGTATTGCTGTAAGTTACTAAAGACTTTGCTCCATTCTTCACCAGGATGAATGTTGGTGCAATACGTTAAGTGAATGTTGTTTTGTATTTTCATGTTGTGTGAGCGTTTCACGCTTCCGGAAACGACTTCAGTCGTTACTACGGACTAAGTTAAACTTTCAGATACAGATGGACTGAGAAACGAGGAAAAGCTTTTTGTCTTTTTCACTTCTACAAACTCTTCCAACAGTGAAATAGCTTGTTTGTACAAAGATAAATCCGCTTGGTGAACTTCAATTCCTTTACCAATACGTTCCAGCAGCGTTAAAGTTAATTCTCCCCCCAAGTGTTCGCGAAACTCTTGCAGTCCACGAAACAAACTGCGCGAATGTTCTGGTTGTGAGAGTTTTTCTTCGAGTTCCGGAACGTACAATACAAAGCCTAATGTAACCAGTGTATTTAGAATGCACTGCCATTCTAAGCGCGAAATTTTTCCTAACAAATAGGAATAAGTTGTATCTAGAGCAATACCGATCGCAACCGCTTCTCCATGACGCAAACTATAATTTGTCAGCTGTTCGAGTTTATGCGCTGCCCAATGTCCAAAATCTAACGGACGAGATGAACCCATTTCAAAGGGATCGCCGCTTGTAGCGATATGTTGTAAATGTAACTGAGCGCAACGGTAAATCAACTCTTGCATCGCGTCCATGTCTCGATGACGCAGTGCTTCGCTATGGGTGCGGATGAATTCAAAGAAGTCAGCATCCTTAATTAGGGCGACTTTCACAGCTTCGGCAATTCCAGAACGCCAATCGCGATCGCTTAATGTACTCAAGAATGATAAATCATTGACTACTGCGTAAGGCGGTGCGAATGTGCCGAGAAAGTTCTTTTTCCCAAAGGCATTAATTCCGTTTTTCACCCCTACACCAGAATCATTTTGTCCCAACACTGTCGTAGGAATACGGATAAGTCTAACTCCCCGATGTGCAGTTGCAGCGGCAAATCCTGCCAAGTCTAACACCGCACCACCGCCAATTGCTATCAGGTAAGAATGGCGACATATCCCCGATGAATCAATTACTTTGTGAATTTGCTTGACTAAGTTGGGATTGTTTTTGGCTGCTTCTCCACCGGGAACTTTTATCGGATCGCCAGCGAGAATTAATGTCTCACCATAATATTTGGTATACGCTGCTATTTGCCTGAGCAAGCTACGGCGAAATTCTAATAAGCCTGCATCTACTACTACGACTACTTTCTTTGGTTGTTGCTCACCATCGCCGGCAATTAATTGCGCCAGCATGGCATTTTTCAACTTAAATACTTCATTGGTGAAGTAAACTTTATAATCGAAGCTAACCGAAACATGTTGCTGAATCGGTTGCAAATTTAATGTGGTTTTTTCCGAAATACTAGCTATCATATTTTTGGCGAGGTTTCTAAAATTGTTGCACGATTTAATGCTTCAAGAAATACTTCTACGGAGTGAGAACCGTCAATTTTGACTTGGTTGTTAATAATAAAAAACGGCACGCTGCTGATATTATTCAACCGAGCAAATATTGATTCAGCGAGAATTTTATCAACGACCGCATCATCCGTTAATCGACTTCGTAATTCTGTAGGATTTAGTTGGTGTGCCGTACCTATAGCAATAATAACTTCGATGTCTCCGAGATTTAAATTCTCTTCAAAGTAAGCTTTGTAAATTGCTTCTACGATATCGTTTTTAATATTTTCTGGTGCTATAGCAATTAGTTGGTGGGAAAGTGTCGTGTTGACTGCTAGAGAAATTTTGTCAATATCTAGCTTGACTCCAGCTGCTTCACCTGCTTTTTGCGTATAGTCAAACATCTGCTGGAGTTCTGTATCTCCAATGTTTTTTCTAGTTCGCATAAAGCTGCGAAATTCGTAACCGCTTGCAGGAACGGTGTTATCAAGTAAAAAGGGATGCCAGCGAATATTAGCTGCTGTTTGGGTTTGCGAAAGAGCATCAAAAAGATGCTTTTTGCCGATTCTGCACCAGGGACAAACGGTATCGTGAAAGATGTCGATCAGCATGGTTTTTGATGTTTGAATGCTGAGGTGGGCAAATAGTTTTAAGACGAACCGAGAGGCGCAGATAAAAAAGAAAAATAGAGTTATGATAAATAGACTTCTTTAACCTTGATTTTAGCGTCTTTCTCTGCGCCTCTGCGTGAGAAAAAAGTTAGAACTTTTGTACGTTTATTTGTGTTTCTAAATCTTTTTTCTGGCGGTGATTGACCATTGTGGCTAAGGCTTTTAAATGAGATGTTTTTTCCTCTGTGAAAAATGTTTGAGCGGTTTCAAATTCTTGGATTAATGCGGCTCTATCTCCCTTTTCTACTAAGGTTGCTAAACGGCTGTAAGTTTCTGCTAAAATGCGAATTTCTCGACATCTTTCTTCTGTGGCAAGCATGATGTCTACACACAAATTTGGATTTTGACTAAATAGACGTTTAACGATATCAATTTCTTGTCGATAGCTGGGACTCGACATTGATAAACTGCGTTCTATGTCTACTCCTTCTTGCGCTAAGAAAACACCAAGGCTAAATCTAGAGAAGTGTTGCGTTGCTTGAATTATGACCATCATTTGGTCATGTTCTTCTGGTGTGCAAAAAATTAGTTCTCCACCTTGGCTTTTCATGAAGTCTAAAAACCATTGAAAGAAATGATTTTCTCGACCTGGACACACGACAACTTTTTGCTTGTTGAATGATTTTATATTGGGACCAAACATAGGATGTAATCCCATGACTGGTCCTGAATGGTATGCCAGCATTGCTGCTAGTGGCTGAGTTTTGATGCTGGTAATGTCACATATTCCTGTTGTTGGCGCTAGGTATTTTGCAGCTCGTTTAATAACATCTACAGTTCGCTCAATCGGAACGCTGATTAATACTAAGTCTGCTTGATTTAAGAGTTGATCTGCATATTCCCAATCACCATTTTCCAGAACGCTTACGTTATGTCCAGCCGCTAGAAGTTGCTGTGTAAAAAATCTTCCCATTCTGCCAAGTCCACCAATGATGGTAATTTGCATTGGCTTGACATTGTTGACATGATTGACAGATGATGATTGAGTGGTAAGTGTAGCATGACAACTATTGATTACACTTGCCCAAAGGAATTCGGGAATACCAGCTTGGGCAAGTTGAGGAGCTATATAAGCAAGTTGTTCTTCTGGTGAAGGCAATTCTGAAGTTGCTTGTAGCGATAGGCGATCGCGTAATAGCTCGATTATATTTTGATCGGTTTGTTTGAGCTTGTCTGGAATCATAAATAATCCAAATTTCCCGAAGTGACAAGCGCCAGCAGTCGCCGTTCCAACTTCATTAAATAAATTTTTTTATTTAGAATTGATATTTTGCTAATTTTTAACAGCGTTGCGCGATATCAAATATCTAGAGGTGATTCCCTAGAAGTGAATTTTGGCAAAATATCTAAATCTAATGCTGGTTTAGCGATCGCATCTACAAATAACTGCTCATACTGATCGAGTGCTTGCTCAAAAGAATAGCGCTCTATTGCAAATTCTCTTCCTTTCTTACCTAGCATCTCTGTTTTCACAGGATTACTATATAAATCCATAACTGCTGCCGCTAGTGCTTCCGGTGATTCTGGTTTCACTACTATACCCCCGCCACTTTTGCGGATTGCTTTGGCTGCGGTACCGCTAGCGGGAACAGAACCAATAATTGCCCTACCACTTGCCAACAATAATGGTATTTTGGAAGGCATGTTGAAGGAAATCACATTGCTCTTTTGCACAATCAAGCCGATATCGGCTGCGGCTAACATTTCGGGTAGTTGTTCTCTCGGCTGTAACGGTAGCAGCACTACGTTATCTGCGCCACAACTTTGACAATATTTCTGCAATCTTTCTAAAGCCTTTGATTCCCCAGCGATCGCAAAAACAATTTCTGGCTGATGACGCAAGCGAGCTGCTGCTTCTACTACTGTCTCTAAACCTTGCGTCAGCGCAATATTACCTGAGTAGAGAACTACAAATTTATCATCTAGTTTATTGGCTTTTTTCCAAGCGTTATTTTCTTTTGGTAAAGGACGGATAAAGTTTACATCTACCCAATTGGGAATGCACCTAATTTTACTAGGCGAAACTCCCTTTTTCACTAAATTTTCTACAAAACCGTCGGCAATAACACTGATGCTGTGTGCTGTGCGGTAAGCAAATTTCTCTAGTGTTTCCAAGGCTCGGATCATGAATTTGTTTTTGATCAGCCCTACACGTATGGCAGCTTCTGGTAAAATGTCTTGTACATTCAGCACCACCGGGCAGTCATACAAACAACCCAGCAAAGCAGCCGGCAAGGACACCATCAACGGCGGGACTGTCAAAAGAATTACATCGGGTCGCCACCCGTTTAATGCTTGGGGGATACTTGTAAAGACAAAGCTTAATTCTAGTAGCAGCCGATCTACAAGGTTGGGTTTGGACTTGATTCGCAGATAACTGCGTTGGATGGTGACACCATTTTTTTCTTCAGTCACATACCATTTACCCCGATAACCATCGTAAATCTGGCGCTGAGGATAGTTGGGCATACCTGTGATTACCCGAACCGAATGACCTCGCTCCACTAGTCCTTCTGCCAGTTCAGTCATTAAAGGAGCAATCCCAATCGGCTCCGGATGATAGTTGTAGGAATAAATAAGAATGTGCATGAGCTGTCTTGAAAATAAAGGCTAAGGACTAGGGATTAGAGAAAGTATATTTTTATTTTTTTGTTTTAGAAATCGCCCGTGGGAGCTATCTAGTTATTTTCCTAGATTCACCGTATAAGTGTCAGCTCTATTTCTTTCTTATTTTTAGTTATTATTGCCACTTTTAACTTTAAGTTACCGCAAAGATTCGTGCTAGCGCCATTGACACTGGCAACAAACTTAAGACCAGTAATCCGTAATTCCAACTAGAGAACCCCGCTGCTAATGTAGCATCTAAGACTATTAATGACAAGACCCCGGCTTTGACTGCGACTCTTATTTGTTCTGGGCTTGGCTGGCGCACGGCTTTGATAAAAGGCAGTAACACACGCGTCGCAAAAAGAACGATAAAAGGTAATGCTGTCAAAACTTTATAATTGTTTAATAGCCCTAGTCCTAAAAGTCCTAAAATGACTATAACAATCAGTGATAGCGCTACCACTCTAGTAGTACTCTTGCCGACTTTGACTTCATCTCGACTGAGGGTAGTGATACCGGCGATGTAAGCGATCGCAATCAAAGCCAAATACCAATATTCTCCCACCATTGTCGGCGCCACACTCACACCTAGCAACAAGTTAGCACCGCGACAAACACCCATGTTAATGGGACCTAAAACAGCGTTATGCTTCCCCACAGCATCATAAAGTAAAGCTGCCGAAGCAGCGATCACTGCCACAGTTGCACTCTTCCAAGAAACTTGCAAAGCTGCGATTACACCAACGCTTAAAAATATACTTCCTAAGATAGTTGCACCCCAAACCGATGCTCTACCACTAGGAATAGGTCGTTCCGGTCGCTCTAGCGCATCTAGTTTGGCATCAAATACATCATTAAAGACAATTCCGCCACCATACAAACCAGTAGTAGCCAGCAGCAACCATGCTAATGGTGTTAACTCGCCAACGTATCCGGAAGCTGCAAAGCCAGCTAAAATATCTGCCCAAGCAGTAACAATATTAGCAGGGCGCAATAATTGAAGATATGCCCAGAGAGAATTTCGACTTAAGGTAGCGGTGTTCATGGGAGTGGGGGAGGTAGGGGGAGTGGGGGAAGCGTGGTGTAGGGGAGCGGAGGAGGTGGAAAAATAACTCCTAACTCGGTACTTCGTACAGACGCGATATATAGCGTCTCTACAACTCCGTGCCTCCTGATTCCTGACTCCTACTCAATCAATGCATATTCACGGGTAGACTCAATAACTGGTTGTTGTCCGCGCAGGACGGAGTTACCGTTAAATAACTGGCGTTGGTCGATGGGTGAAGGGGACAGCCAATCTGAATCTTGCATTTGACCGCTTTGGCTGTAAGCTGCGAGTGCGTTTTCATAACAGACAGCTTTGACATCAGCTTCTCTTATTCCTCTGTCTATCATTAGTTGAGCGGTTTTAGGTACAGCTAGCGGATCGCTAATTCCCCAGTCAGCGCTGCTGTCTACAATTATGCGATCGCTTCCATATTGGCGTACAATCTCCACCATGCGAGCATTGCCCATTTTGGTGTTCGGATAAATTGTGAAACCCGCCCAAAAGCCCCGATCCAAAACTTCTTCAACCGTCTCTTCATTGTTATGATCCACAATCACCTTCGATGGATCTAACCCATGCTCAATGCAGACATCCATACTACGACTGGTGCCTGCTTTTTTATTCCGATGGGGTGTGTGAATTAACACTACCATGTCAAGTTCTTTTGCCAGATCTAACTGTAGACGGAAGTATTTATCTTCAGCCTGCGTCATATCGTCGTAGCCAATTTCACCAATAGCAACTACACCTTCTTTGCAAGCAAACAGAGGCAACAATTCCATCACTTGCTCTGCCAAAGCTTCATTATTGGCTTCTTTGGAATTTAAACCAATGGTGCAGTAATGACGGATACCGAACTGAGCAGCCCGAAAACGCTCCCATCCCACCAAGCTGCTAAAGTAATCTTGGAACGAACCAACATTAGTCCTGGGTTGTCCCAACCAAAAAGCTGGCTCAATTACAGCCACAATACCCGATTCCCGCATCATCAGGTAATCATAAGTTGTGCGGGCAGTCATGTGAATGTGAGGATCAATAAACATCATATTATTTCTTCTTTCGTAGTCAGCACTTCAATGCTTAAATCAGTACCTAAAATAAACCTTAAAACCCCTACCACTATCCCTTAACCAAATCCACCAATTGCCAAATCTCCGGAGAAACCGATCGCCCAGCAGCTTGACGTTCATTGGCGTAATCAATTAACATTCTTGCTAGTTCTGGATTTGCACGCTGGTTAAGCCCCTGAATTAAACTCACAGGGCTGCCGACAAAAAAAGCTTTCAGCACCATCTGATTCCAAGCCAGATTGTCAAAATACTGTGCTGGATAAGGATTTGTTAAAGCAACAGCATTAAAAACTGCTGTCATATTGCTGCGAACTCCTTCAGCAGCACGGTGACGAAGCTTTTCTGGGTAAGGTAGAAGCGGTAAAGCTTGGTAGAGTGCAATTAACTCTCCTACATCCGCAGTCGTGAAAACTTGCTCCAACGTGTGCAGATATTTATCAGCATCATCATCAGGCAAAGACAGCAGCAATAAAGTACGAGCCGCTTGATCCATACTCCAATTAGCGGGAACCCAACCTGTTACTATTGTCGAGGCTGCTTTCAAGTCATCTTGTGTTAACTCAAGGTCACTTTTGCCTGTATAACGAGGCACGGCGCTGAAAGCAGTGAAAAACACTCGGACATTAGCCCCGTTGCTTATCTGCTCTTTCTTTTCATCTAGCCAGGTAAGACTTTGTATATTTAGCCGCTGTGAAAGCCAGCGATGCAATAAATCAGTAACACTAGTTAAGTTTAAATTAATTACAGCAGACATAATTAATAACACTTTTTCAAATACTTGTCTTTTCTATCGTTCCCTGTCAGAGACAGGGAATGCCTACAGTGGGCTGCTGCCTCAAGCGGGAGGCACAGCCTCCCAAAATCCGTTCCCAGGTTCAACCTGGGAACGAGAGTACGAGACTAAACTGTAGTCTTTTGCAGTTGCTTCTCTAAACTGATGATTGTTCTTTGGCGCTTATCTTTCTTCAATTTGACAACAGTAGCACCAATTCCCAATAACCCTAGAGCTAATGCTGTGCTAGGTTCAGGCACTTTTTTGCTTTGACCTTCTACTTTTAAGACCTGGATGCGACCAGTGAAGAAATCACCGACATACAGCTTGCCATCGTTGTAGTGTGCGCCAGCAGTCCAGTTAAACTTGCCTGGTGCGAGGTCAGCGGGGTCGGTGGCAAAGGGTAGCTCTCCTGGGGCGGGTGGTCCTGGGTTGGCAACTGGTTCACCAAAGGCAGTCAGGAACTTACCGTTTTGATCGAATACCTGGACGCGGTTGTTTTGAGAATCAGCTACATAGAGATTCTCGTATTCGTCCACTTCTAAACCGATTCCCTCTCTTAACTGCCCAAGTTCCGAGCCACGAGAGCCAAAGCTATACAGAGCGTTACCTTGAGGATCGAAAGCCTGAACGCGGTAGTTGTACTGGTCGTTTACGTAAATATTCCCAGTGTTTGGGGATACGCTTAAGCCTGCTGGTCCTTGAAACTGTCCGAGTCCGGTACCAGAGCTACCAATGGTTTTGGTTAGCTCACCATCTCCGGTATATACCTTAATGTTGTCCTCGCTAAAATCAGTCACATACAAATTGCCACTCTTATCAAATGACAGACCGCCAGGTCCAAAGAATATCCTACCTTCTACAGGACCGCCAAATTTGCCGAAGGATTTAAGATAGTTACCTTGGCGATCGTATACATCGATTTCGCTGTTGAAGACATCAGCCACATACAAGTTTCCATTCACGGGGCTGATTTTTAAGTCTCCTGGCTCGTCGAACCCCTCTCCTGCTCCCTGTCTACCACTGCCAATTGACCCAATATAAGTACCCTGAGGGTTGAATATTTCGACTTTGTTACCGAGATCTGGGTTAAAACTGCCGTCTGGATTAACACCACGACCGTTACTTACGAGGACGTTCCCGGTTGCGTCATCCACAATTAAGCCTTGGGGAACAAAGAGTTGCCCAGGACCGAAGCCAGGTTCACCAATAGAACTGTCGTATTTCAAGCTTAAGGAGAAAGCTTGAGTAGCTGTTGCTACAACTGCAAATCCCGCACCGACTAAAGCGAATGATAAATTTTTGACTAATCCCATAGTGAATTCTCTGTTGTTTGAGGTATACTCTTTCCAGGTTTTTGTTCCCAGATCCAGTCTGGGAAGCTTGGATTTGAGCTGCTGCCTTGAACACAGCAGCTTATTTTTTGAGCATTTGCTCAGAAATAAGGAATTAGAGAATTTCTACTTTAGCTAGCAACTCTTCGCTGGACTTTTGTTGGCGTTTGCGTTTGCCCATTGCAGCAGTCGCACTTAAAGCAGCGATCGCGAATAGACCTGCACCAGCACTTGGTTCGGGTACTCTCGCGGCTCTAGGGTCAATCTTGATGATTTGTCCTACTCCTGCGAGTCTGGCTCGGTTGGCGATATATAAATTACCATCAGCACCAACAGTTATCCCAGAAGCTGCTTCTAATCCATTACCACTCCAGATAGTTTCGCGAGTACCATCCTTGGCAATTTTGATTACAGAACCGCTAATATCACCGACAATGTTACCACCCTGTTCAATGTTCTTCCATTCTGAGGTGTTGATGTGCTGCAAGGCATACAAGCTGCCATCAGCATCGTATGCTACACCTGTCAACTGCGTAAAGCCATCATAGATGGTTTTGATTGACAAATCATCAGGGTTAACTGACAAGATACGTGCTTCGTTTTCTGGATAGGGAAAATAGCTGTATTCGCTGAGTGTTAAAGTGCCATCTGGAGCAACTACGATACCTGTTGGTACTGACTGATTTGATACCGGAAGACCATTGGCAGCCTGTGTATAACCAGGAGGTAGTGGTGCGCCACCTGTAGGGTCTACTGTGCCCTCAGGAAGAGTTGGGAATTGGTCTACAGTTAGTTCTACGTTTTTCTGAGGAGCGGCAACTACGTTCTTAATACCGCTGCCATCAAGTCCGACAGAATATATAGTATTTCCGCCGCCATCAACGACGTAAGCAGTATCACCCTTAATTGCAAAGGCATAAGGGTTGTTAATTACATCACTGCCATCGGGATTATATTTTGCTTCATAGTCAGCAAAATCGGCAATACTTGTCAGTGAACCGGTGCCTAAGTCTACTTTGTATAATCTTCCGAGTGAAGGGGATTGTAACGGATTTTCGCGCGAGTTTGGATTGCCAGCAAGACCCATCAAAAGATAAGCGTTGCCTTTGTCATCAAATTTGAAGTCCGCAGGACCAGCACCTTGTTCGCCAGAGGGTACTAATGCCAGAGATGTAAGGTTTGAAAGTACATCTGTTTTTGTACCGTCCTTAGCAATTTTGATAACGGAACCATTCTCAGCAGCACATAAAGGAATATATTGGGCGCTAGGTGATGGGATACATCTTCCATCGTTTCCGTCGCCTCCACGACCGCTCGTTGTCACATAGAGATTGCCTTCTTTATCGAAGGCTGTACCCCGTGGGTTATCAAGACCGTCGGCGATTACTGAGAATGATGCAGCTTGTGCTGCTTGGTTTACAGCAACACTGCCAACGCTAACAGTTAGAAGTGTAAGGACAAATGACTTGAGTTTCATATTCAAATTGAGAGTTGTTAGTTGTGGAAAGTTTGATAGTTATTAAGACAACGAGTCCCAGTTAGTGGGAAGCAGAAATCAAGCATTTCCTAAGACAGCCTCTTCAGGTGGAGAGGCGATCGCTTTGGCTTGAAACTTTTTTTAGCTGTTGGTGAAGATATCCACCAATGCTTTGCCCTTGCCTAAAGCAGAAGCGGGTTCAGGCACGGATGTATTCTCAATTCTGATTACTTGTCCTTGTCCTGGACGACCGCCTCGGTTGATGACATAAAAGGCATTATCTGGACCAATGGTGAAGGCTGCGGGTGACTCTAATCCATTACCACTGAGTAAAGTCGTGCGAGTACCATCAGGAGCTATTTTGATCAGAGATCCATCTGGTTTTCCTTTCCAACCTGAGGCATTCATATGCTGCAATGCATACAAGTTACCTTCAGTATCAAAAGCTAAGTCAATTAGTTGGGTAAAACCATCTGCGTAGACTGTTAGTCCGTCAGCATCAATTCTGTATATTTTCGCTTGACCTTCGGGAAAGGGAAAACCAGTAAATTCGCTGACGTAATAAGCATTATCAGGACCTTTAACAATATCTGTAGGTACTGATTGAATTGCTATCTGTGATGGTGGTGCCTGACGATAAGCATTAGGTGGTGGTACGTGTCCCCGGTCAAAATTTTGCGAGTTAGAACCAGGGAAGATTGGATTAGTTAATATCTGGTTGGGAATTGCAGCAATTACCTTCAGACCGCTGCCATCAATATTTCCACTTAGGACGGTGTTCGCGCCTGCATCAACTAATACAATCTTATCTGCGTCTATGTAAAAAGACAAGGGGTTACTGACGACTTCACATGAACTTGATTCAGACTTGTTGATAAGTTCATAATTGGCTAGATCGGCAGTACTAACCCAAGTATTTGTACCCAAATTGGCAGTAACAATTTTACCCAGATCAGTGTCACCTAATGTGCGATCGCGTAAAGCTGCATCCGCAGCATAGCCAATCAGAACATAAGCCTTACCCTGAGCATCAAATTTAATATCGTGAGGACCTGCGGCTCCAGTGCCATCGGCAAATGCGACAGAAGGTAATCCTGTCAGTACACGTTTGACGATACCATTTTCAATTTTGGCGATCGTACCACTCGTGCCATAACATAAATTACCCTGTCCGCTGGGTGAGGGAACGCTCTTTCCATCTCCCCCAACTCCTGCTTCTGCAATATAAAGACTACCGTCGGGACTAAAGCTCAGACCTTTAGGATTATTAAGACCGTCGGCAAGTACTGCAAACGATGTAATAGTATGTTCCTTCAACTTCATATCTAATAAAAATTTTAGAATTTAATAATTCAGGAGTTAGGAGTCAGGAGTGAGAATTCTAAACAATTACTAAGAAACCTTGGGCAAAATTCCTCTTTTATCTCCTATCTCCTATCTCCTGTCTCCTGTCTTCTGCCTCCTGACTACTTAGCCAGCGGAGCGTAGCTCATACCACGGTCAAACGATTGTAGATTTCCGGCTTTAGCTTCTGTCAAACGTTTGATGTTCATGTTCTCAGCGCCAAAGTCTTCAATTTGAAGTTTGCCTAATGGTAGTTGTTCACCATGTTTCCAAAATGTGATTCGGTGCAAGATGAAACCAGGAGCTTCTGGATCGCCAAAAGCATAAGAAGCTGGTATCAACATGCTCGGACAGCGCTGATAAAATCCTTGCTCAGGATAGAAGAATTCATGCTCTACCAAATACCATTTGCTAACAGGTTCTACCCGCAGCGAAACTTTTACTTTATGACCGTATTCATCGCGATACTCACCCGATGAAGCAGAAGTCTCGCCATCTGGTCGCACTAAATGTGCCCAGTCGTTCATGTTTCTCAAGTCTGACAAATACGCGACTCCTACTTCTATAGGAGCATCAACATAAATGGTGTCAGTATCAATAAAGTAACGCCCTTTTGTGGCTGATGTCAGACCAGCTTTGCGTTCCAAGTTAGCTTTGAGCGAACGACATTCAGAAGTATGTACGGTATGAATTCCCTGCATAATCATCTGAGTTTGTCGCTTTGGATCGACAAAACTTAACCAGTGATAATACACTCCCTTTTCATCTGTCCCTGGCTCAATGTAATCGCTAGGGAAAAGTAGAACCGGGTAAACCTGAAAGTATTTCTGATATTCAAGCCCGCAATGCCACTCAATACCTTGGAGCTGCGGGTGCTGTAATTTTTTAACGTGATAGTAGAGATCTCTGTGATAGCCTGAGGCAGTTCCGCGCCAGGTATCTTCGTCCATTTGCTCTGCCATCCGGCTATAAAGTGTCCACTCATCTAAGTTTTTTAGATTGCAAAGGTACTCGTAGGCACTCTCTGGTGAAGTCGCAATATAAGCGGATGTAGCAAAGGTATTTTTTTCCACTGGACACTCCTTTAAGATGTTAGTAGTTAGTAGTTAATGGTTAAATGTTCCAACTATGAACTATCAATTAACGACTAACAAGCATTTCTTTGTTCTTAATTTTTCTCGCGTTCATAATCCTTTCTTCCGCTAGCTGTTTAGCAGCTTCATTGCTGGTGATTCCTTGCTGTTTAGCACGGGCAAAAATTTCCAGTAATGTGTCGTAGATATTATGCAATTGCTCAAAGGCTTTTTCTTCGTTGTAGCCAATCATTTCGTTGTAAACGTTGATCAGCCCTCCGGCATTGATTACATAATCCGGGCAATAAAGAATCCCTTTTTCTGTAATCATCTGACCGTGGATTTCTTCTTGAGCTAGCTGATTATTGGCAGCACCGGCAATAATCGCGGCTGACAAACTATGAATGCTTTGGCTATTGAGAATTCCACCTAATGCACAAGGAGAAAATACATCGACATCCAGAGAGTAAATTTCGTCGGGTGCGACAACAGTTGCACCTAAACTGCGTTTTACTTCTTCTGCTTTGTCTTGACTGATATCAGTGACAAAAAGCTCTGCACCGTTTTCGTGTAAAAGTTGGCAAACATTTCTACCGACGTTGCCCAAGCCTTGAACGGCGACTTTCAACCCTTCTAAATTTTCGCTTTGCAGGCGAAATTTAACCGCAGCTTTGATGCCTAAAAATATACCTTTTGCTGTGATGGGAGCAGGTCCACCAGATTTTTCTTCTACCCCGACTACATAATTAGTTTCTTTACTAATTGTTCTGACATTTTCTGGGGTAAGATTCACGTCTTGTCCGGTGATAAAACGTCCTTCTAGTCTGTCTACAAAACGCCCGTAAGCTCTGAATAATTCTTCGGTTTTCTTTGCGGGATCAGCAATAATAACTGCTTTGCCTCCACCAACGGGAATGTTGGCACAAGCTGCTTTGTAAGTCATGCCACGACTTAAACGAAGGGCATCTTTTAAAGCAGCTTCTTCGTTGACATAGGGCAACATTCGTGTTGCTCCCATTGCGGGTCCTAAGCTGGTGTCATGGATGGCAATTATTGCTTTGATATCTGGGTCTTTGCCATGACAAAATAAAACTTGTTCATGACCCATTTCTTCTACTGTGTCAAAAAGGTTCACCCTACACTCCACTTTTGGATTTTAGATTTTGAATTTTGCGAAAAGTTTGACCGAAGGTTTCCTTTGTTCTCCGTTCGCGCTTGCGTCTTTGCAATTGAGAAGGAGAAGAGAAGGCATCAAAGCTTTTCAAGACGGATTTTAGATTTGCGATTAAAGTTAGTAATTAGTATCAATAACTCGCAATTAAGAACTAACTACTAACTATTAATCACTATCGACTGACAATTAGATATTTGGAAATGAAATTTGCACTGGGGAATTTTTTGCAGGAGTTGCTTTAACTCCTTGTGCCGCTAAACTTTGATTGCGACCTTTAGAAGGTGCGGCTCGATTGGGGTCAATCATGACATCGATAACGAAGGGAACTTCTGAGGCGATCGCTTGTTCTAACGCTGCCTCTACATCAGATTCTTTGACGACTCTGATTCCTTCTGCTCCCATTCCGCGAGCAATCATCGCAAAGTCTGTGGGGGGAATTGATGCATCTGCTCCAGTGAGTCCCAACAATTTCATGCCTTGATGGCACATGTTGTAACGGGCATCGTTAAGCACAATCCAGATTGCGGGAATTTGGTATTTTACGGCAGTGCTGATTTCGTTATTCATCAACATCGCACCATCACCTACAATCGCTACAGCTTTACCATTGCGGGCTTGCGCTGCTCCGACAACTCCGGTGACGGCGTGACCCATTGCCCCTACTCCGGTGCTGACTCGGTAACGATTTGTTTGAGAAAATCTCAGTAAATTAGTTGACCAGGTAAAGGAGTTACCGCACTCTGCCATGACTATGGCATCGCTACCTTCTACGATGACTTTCTGAATGGCTGCCATCAATATTTCTGGTCGCACTGGAGTATCTGCACCCGGTTCGATTGGCTCTCGTTCAGGGTTGGGTAAGGAGATTTCCTCTGCGGTATTCTCTGGTATGTGCTTCAACAACGCTTGTACAAAGGCTTTGATGTCAGCCTGCACGGGGTAGGTTTTAGCTGATGCGTAAGCTACTCCTGGTACTTGTGGGTCAATGTCTACATGCACAAAACCGCCTGGGGGAACCATTACAGGACTCCAAAACGAGGTCGGTTCACCTAAGCGTGTTCCTAACACTAGGGTGCGTAAGGGAGTTCCAGATTGCATGTATGTCATAACAGAGCCATGACCACCTAAACCTGTGACTCCGACAAACTGCGGATGTTCTTCAGGAAAGATGCCTTTACCGCGAGGTGAACAGATAACTGCTGCACCTGTCTTTTCTGCAAGCTGGCGAATTTCTTCGGCTGCATTCCGCGCACCGAATCCAACCCAGATGGCAAAGGGTCCTTCGGATAGTAATTCAACACATTTGGCGATCGCTTCTTCTGATGGCGCTACTGATAAACAACCAACTTCTAAATCGGGCAGGGTTGTTTCATCAACTAAGGCTGTCTGTAAAGCTGTCGGAATGCTCAAATGTGCGACAAATCCGCCTGGTTGTGCTAACCCAAGAGCAATTCTCCGAAAAATCTGCGGAAGTTGAGCCGCAGATTCAATGGTGACTGCATAGTTGAACAGCGCTCCAGAAGTGAATATTCCGCTACTGGGCAATGTATCGGTGCTGGTTTCCTGAATCCCCCAGCGTCCGCGATTCGCTGCTGAGGTGCAGGCTGATAACAAAATCACTTTTGCACCTTCTCCACGAGCCGCAAATAAGCCTGTGAGGGCATTGGTCATTCCCGGCCCTGCGGTGGTGAAAACTACGCTAGGAGTGCCAGTAGCAAAGTAGGCTTCAGTGGCAGCAAAGGCGGCTCCGGCTTCATGACGAAAATTTAGTACCTGCATGGTACTATTCGATAGGGCGCCCCAAAGGCTTGCCATCGCACCTCCCGCGACACCATAAGCACAGCCTACTCCCAAGTTCTCCAACATTTCGGCGATCGCATCCGCAACGGTCAGCGATTTGGAGTTTGCCCCTGATTCTACATGACCGTTTTGCTTGTACGGTTCTGCTGTAATTTGTGTTGTAGACGCGGTATATTTTTGAATCATTGCTTTTACGTAAATCCTAGATAATTGCTGGCATAAAAATCTCTGTAGCTTACTCAACCAGCCCTGACACTCATTTTTTCGGAAATGCACTAAACCAAAAACTGAGTTTTTCTTGTAACTTTTGACCAGGGTTGGTTGACAGTGAGAACACTTAAATATCGCAAAAGTATATAAGTTAGTACTAAACCTTTCTACTGTGCTTCTGGAAACAAGCCTACGGGAGATTAAGAAGTATTTACAATGAATAATCTTTTGATCGCCTTGTCAATTCTTTTGCTGTTTAGCAATAGCTGCAATGCTCATTCTGTCTAGCTTACAAATCTATTCCTTGCGATAGTTGAATGCTATGGCAATCCCCTTGAATAACTAAAATATAAGTATGAAAAATTACACTATAAATTTTAGGAAAAGTGAACAAAAAATCATTTTTCTTTCTAGCTCTGTTTATGCAAAATAGCTTTTGCCTGAAAGCTTTGTGTTCATAAGCACAAGTACTATTAATACCCTATCTCTCTTTTGGTAGATGATTAAAAATTAGGTATATTTATAACTAGTAAGTGTATTTCTTGGGACAGATGACTTAATACATGATTTTAGAGTTAAAATTCTGATGGAACAAATTAAGATATTTTAAGTTTATGAGTAATAATTTGCTTTAGCTTTTTGGGAAAATTAACGATTAAAACTTATTTTTTGCCATTTTGAAGCAAAAAAAGGTAACGGTCAGTGTTGGTAATAGGAATCGTTTGATTTACTCTTTCTATTGTCTCCATGAGCCGTTTATTGTCGTTTTTATTTGTTTTCTAATCGAATATTTGGAATTGTAAAGATTAAGTAAAGTTTTCTAAATTTTTATTAAGCGTATTAATTTTCTGATAATTTAATAAGTGAGATTAAAAAAAATTAATACTTTTAATACAAAGGCAAAAATTTTTAGTAATTCATGATTACAAGCCCATTTATGACATTGGTGCAGACGGATTGGAAAGGCTAAGTAGGGCTATGAACCTTGGTGATTACAAGTTAGTTCCATCCAACTCTAAATCGGTTTCAATGCCTCAAGAGTTGCAATTTGCTCATTTACTGATAAATCAGGTTGCAGATGCTGCTTTTTGTCTAGAAGAGAACTCCGAGTTTCTCTATGTAAACGATGCGACCTGTCGCATTACTGAGTATTCCCGTGAGGAATTACTGGGGATGAAATTGCTGGATGTCGATGTAGATTTATCGCCAGAACTTTGGTCTCAACAATGGCGATCGCTTAAATCACAAGGTTCCCTTTGTTTGAAGTCGCGTTACCGCACTAAGAAAGGGCAGATGTTTTTGATGGGGATTACCCTCACCTACATAGAACATGAAGGTAAGGGAATTGCTTGTGCAATCGCTAGCGATCGCAGTCAAGAGATAGTAGAGTTTAGTATGCAGCGGTATGCTGATAAATCCAAAGATGCCAATTCTGAGTTACATCAGGAAGTATCTGCGGAATATCAGCGCAAAGAAGAAGAACTCAAAACATCTGTTAATTTACTGCGTTCGACTCTCGAATCTACAGCTAATGGCATACTTGCAGTAAATTTTGATGGCGAAATTCTTTGCTACAATCAGAAATTCACGGATATGTGGCAACTTCCCAAGTCAGTAACCATATCTAGAAAATGTAAACAAGCTAAAGCTTTTTTTGAGAGCCAAGTTAAAGATCCACAGCTTTTTAGCGATTGCGTTTGGGAAATGGAGGTTCAAAGCGATCGCGAAAGGTACGATTTACTAGAATTAAAAGATGGGAGAACTTTTGCACACTACTCAGAACCGCAGCGACTTGATGAGAAAATTATCGGCAGAGTCTGGAGTATTTGGGACGTTACAGAATTTAAACGCACTGAAGCAGCACTCAAGCTGAATGAATCGAGATTTCGCCTTTTGGCAGAAACCACAGATGCCAGTGTTTTCTTAATTCAAAACTCAAAGCTTTGCTACGTCAATCAGGCAGCTGAGGCACTCACAGGGTATACTAGAAAAGAATTACTAAATAACTTTAACCTTAAGCAATTAATTAAAAGCAAAAAGCTGAGGCAAGTTAATAAGCTAGATCATCCCGCTAGCTGTGAATATCAAGAAATGCAGATTGTCACCAAAAGTGGCTTACAGCGGTGGCTGGCTTGTACTGTTGAAGTGATGGATGGATTACTTGATTTTTCCGGTAAAGCAGTCGAATTCGTCACAGCGATTGATATCACCGATTACAAAAGCGCAGAATCAGAGGTTCGCCAAGCTTTAGAACAAGCAAAAAAACTCAGCGAACTCAGAGAACGCTTTGTCTCTATGCTGTGTCATCAATTCCGCACACCGCTGAATATTGTCTCGTTCTCTTCTGACTTACTCAAACGGCATCTTCACCAATGGAATGAAGAGAAAACCCGCTCTTATCTTGATTTAATTCAAGCTGCTGTCCATGAAATCAGCCAACTTTTAGATGAGGTTTTGTTGTTTGGTAAGGCAGAAGCTGCTAAGTTAGAATGTAACCCAAGACCAGTTGACTTACAACAGTTTTGTCGTGATATTACAGCACAGATGCACTTAGCAAGTGATAAGCAAACATCAATTGATTTTGTCACCCCAGGTAACTGCTCAACTGCTTATTTAGATCCTAAATTACTGCACCATATTTTAAGTAATTTGTTATCAAATGCAATAAAGTATTCTCCTGATGGTGGCACGGTTACTTTTGAACTTTGCTGTCAAGATGAAGAGGTAATTTTTCAAGTTACAGATGCAGGTATTGGTATTCCGGTTGTAGATCGACAACAAATATTTGAAGCATTTTATCGCGGTAGCAATGTCGATAGTATCCCTGGTACTGGTTTGGGATTATCGATTGTCAAAACTCTTGTAGAGATACATGGAGGTCGAATTGCTCTTGAAAGTGGTGTGGGTGCAGGCACTAAATTTACTGTCATGTTGCCCAATGCAATTCCTGAGTCTTGAGTTTTGAATAAAAGCTTTTACTCAGCACTAATTAATTACTCGGCAGAAAGTTCAGTGTTCGTTATATACCAAAAACTCTGGTTATTTAATTATGATGCAAGAATCACCCAAAAAAATTCTCGTAATTGAAGATGATGCAATCACCCGTAATCTCTTCCTAGACGGTCTGCAAGCTGAAGGTTTTGATACAATAGGCGCTCATAACGGTGTTACTGGCATCCAGCTAGCACAAGAGCATTCACCGGACTTGATAATTTGTGATATTATGATGCCGGATATGGATGGTTATGCCGTTCTAACTGCGTTGCGTCAAGAGCCAATAACAGCGATTATTCCCTTCATTTTTCTGACTGGCAGCAACAGCCCAGAAGATGTCCGCAAAGGCATGGAATTGGGCGCAGATGACTATCTTGCCAAACCCTCGACAGTAGAGCAATTGCTGAGAGCGATCGCCACCCGATTAGAAAAGCAAACTCAGATTCGCTACTGGTGTGCGATCAATTCTCATCAAATGTCAGCATCATTACCGACACCAAAGACTTCAACCGAAGAACCTCTTGAGTTCAACTTTCCATCGGTTCCCCAACTCAAAGAAGTCTTTGATTATATCGAAGCTCATTATCAGGAAGGAATTACTTTGTGTGATGTAGCTCAAGCAGTTGGTTATTCATCAGCTTACTTAACTAATCGAGTTGCAAAGAAGACGGGAGACACCGTCAACACTTGGATTGTTAAGCGCAGAATGGCAGCAGCACGTTATTTACTTCAGAATACTGACCAAAGTATCGAGCAAATTGCTACAAGTTTGGGCTACCAGAATGCATGTCATTTCTCTCGCCAATTTCGTCAACACAACGAGATCCCTCCCCAAAGCTGGCGGAAAAAACATCAATTTATACCGCAAACTGCCAGCGCAATTTAACTTTTTTGTTTCAACTGCTGTAGCAGTAATTGTATTCCTAAAGCGAACAAACCAAGAGCTACGATAGCAAATACCACTGTTCCTAAGGTGACTACACCTAGAACTAAAGTACGCACTGCGGAGGCAATTCTGATAGTTAATTGCTTTTGTGAATGGATGGGGTTATTGGCGAAATTGATAGCGATCGCATTTAATAAGGAGTATGATGCGATCGCTAGTCCTGCGGAAATCATCGATCCAGTTACAGAGCGTAATGGAGTCGCTGCATTTTTTTGTGTCTCTGGCTGTTGAATTAAATTTGGGTCACTCATAGGATTTTGGATTGGGAATTGGGCATTGGGCATTGGGCATTGGGCATTGGGCATTGGGCATTGGGCATTGGGCATTGGGCATTGGGCATTGGGCATTGGGCATTGGGCATTGGGCATTGGGCATTGGGCATTGGGCATTGGTAATGATTCTTCCCATGAGTCCCTTTACCCCTCTTCAAATCCCTCAGTCCAAGCGTTCCTAGTTCGCGTAGAAGTGTATCAGCCCATGCTTTATCCTCTGCTTTTAGTGGTGGTATTGGCTCTTGATTATAATCAATAGCCAAATAATATCTAGCACGCGCATATATTCGATTTAATAAAGGTTGCAAATTTAAAATAAGTTCCCTATCTCCTGACTGCAAGGGTAACACGAAAGTAGGAATTTTTTCGCGAACGCTAAAGCCGTATAATTTAGCTTGAGGGCGAATTTCACTTTTACTAACAACTATAAATAACCCTCTTTTGTCACTTTGGACAGATAAAAAGGCTTTTGCCTTGCGCTCTATGGCTAAAAGCCATTCTCAATAATTTTGGAGTCGCAAGGCGGAAGCCCTACAAATCAACAGTCCGGAAAATTCTCTACCGAGAGTGACAAAAGAGGGATAATTGTGTCTCTTCTTTTACTTGATATTGAGCGCTTGACTCCTCTTGCACGTAGTTGTGGTTTTGACATCCATTTCCCCAGGTGCAAGATATGAGCCTCTAACGGGCGCGGTTTGCGCTCCCGCAACAACTGAAAGAAACACAAGTTCTGACACTTTTAGGCGGAGGAATATTACACTCAATAAGTACCATGACAGTCAAAACCGTA
>JAESFM010000051.1_pt1 | contig 69876 bp, 80 predicted proteins | sample 9266171 | NCBI WGS metagenome assembly JAESFM01 (sample SAMN14505069, study PRJNA617099) | algae metagenome | isolation source: Hassallia sp. WJT32-NPBG1 and co-occurring heterotrophs from well developed... | place: USA: Mojave Desert, Joshua Tree National Park, California | collected 2006-06-22 | reverse complement strand
AGCACCGGAGGTCGTTCTGCCGGCTCTCGCTACTTGGCCACCGGCGCTACGCCGACCGGCCTTGCCCACCACACAGGTCGTGGCGCCCAGGCCAACGCTGAACTAACATTCACTGCGGACCACCCGACGGGGGCTGATCACCTCCCGTCTTCCGAGGACGCGGCGAGGGGGCCGGTGCGTCACCCCGTGGGCATCGCCTTGCACCCGTTCCGTTGAGGCGGGCCGCTTTGGGTACAGGAGGAGGACTTCCTGTTCCAGCGCATCCGCGACGCCGCCAACCCCTACCGGCACGAGAATACGAAGACCTTCCTGCGGCTGCTCGGGCCGCGGCCCCGACATGTCGTGGACGTGGGAGCTAACCTCGGGATGATGGCGATCCAGTACAGCTGCGTGGCGGAGCGGGTGACGTGCTTCGAGCCCGCGCCCGGCGTCGCCGAGCTGGCAGCACACAACCTCGCCCTGAACGGCGCAGCGCACAACTGCACACTATACCAGGCGGCGCTGGCCGATGCGCCGGGCGCGGGTCGACTGCGTTGCTACCATGGCAACAACGGCCGCCGCCACCTTGTCCGCCCCGGCGCGACGACCACCCGCGGGACCATCGTCCCGGTTCCGGTGGCAACGCTCGACGGCTTCGGCTTCGACGACGTGGATGGCGTCAAGGTCGACGTGGAGGGCGCCGAGCTTCTGGTCCTCCGGGGCGCGGCGCAGACGATCGCGCGCTGCCGGCCCGTGGTGCAAGTCGAGCTCATTGAGGGAGCATGTCGCGGGTTCGGGTCACATCCGCAGGAGGTGTTCGAGTGGTTCGCGGCGCGCGGGTACGAGGCGCTCGACCGCGGCGGTGGGCGGCTCGGCGCGAGTTGGACGTACGTCAGGCACCGGTCCGACGTGTTCTTCATGCCGCGGGAGCGGCGAGGAGGCCTCGGCAGTGCGGGACACTACTGATCATCGGCTGTAGACGAGCTCCACACCGGGCTCGGCGTGCGAGGTGACTGCGATACGGCCTTCGCATGGCCTGCACCGAGTGCGGTGCGCGGCCCCCGATGACCCGAGAAGGCAGAATATGTGACAGCGTCAGGCAGTGGGGGAGCCAAGCCCCCGACATTCTGGGATCGGTTCGGCACATCTCGTACGCTGCGCTATCTCGCTTTCGCCATGCTGATGATGGCGTCGTTGCAGATGACCGTCTTGCCAGACATGGGGCAGACCGAGCTCTTCAGCTTCGTCATGTTCATCGACAGAGCAATCTGCGGGATCTGGGGCTGGACCGTTTTAGGTTATTGGCGGGACGCGCGTCGAGAGCGGCGTGAGTACCAGTGCGGCGCGCAGGAAGAATGATGGTCCCGTCGTCAGCTGTGCGGACGCAATCGCTCGTTCGCTCACACTACGGACGGGTATACTAAGTGCAGCACTGGGCGGTGGCGACCTGCAGGAGGGCCTGCACTTTTCCTGCACTGCGCGGTTTAGAGTTCCTTGAGCGCTCCTTGGGACGCTCAAATAGTCAAGTCCTTCAGTAGCTCAGCGCCAGCTGCGGGCCGCCTCTACTCTCCCTGTTCGCGCGCAGATGAAGACATCGATGATCTTCACCTCGGGCTCGTCCATGCCGCCGTGGAGGTGGTTGAGGAAGGCCTCCTTGGTGAGGACCATGCCCTTGCGCAGCGTCAGCAGCTCGAGGATCGCATACTCCTTGCCGGTGAGGTGGACCTGCTGGCCATCGACCGTCACCTCGCGCGAGCCAAGGTTGAGGGTGAGGCCGCCGACCGAGAGGCTCGGCTGGGCGAAGCCCTTGGCACGGCGGACGACGGCCTGGATGCGGGCCAGCAGCTCCTGCCCGTCGAATGGCTTGGTGATGAAGTCGTCTGCGCCGACGCCGAAGCCCTTCACCTTGGCCTGCGGGCGGGCGAGGCCGGAGAGGATCAGCACCGGCGTCTCGATGCGCCCGGCGCGCAACCGGCGGACGACCTCATAGCCCTCCATGTCGGGCAGGACGAGGTCGAGGATGACGATGTCGTAGTCGTAGAGGCGGACGAGCTCGAGCGCCTCCTCGCCGCTGTCGACGGCGTCCACGACCATAGCGGAGGCCTTCAGCATGGCCGTGATGCCGCGGGATGCCGTGAGATCGTCCTCAACCAGAAGCACGCGCATGTTGCGATCTTCTACACTTTTTACGTGCATAGAGATATCACGGTACCGAGCATTTGGAAGAACCTATTCATCTTTGAGACGTATAAAGAACAGAGACAGTGTTTCAAAATCCTCAAAACAGAGGCAGAAATCCATGCCGTTGCAGCGTTATGCCCCGTTTCCCGGGCTCCATACCGCCCTTCGCCGCCTTGATCCGCTGCGACTGCACGGCAGGGTTGTAGGCGCGGGTGGCCTCCAGCTCAGCCTGGAGGGGCTCGCCCCATGGTTGCAAGTGGGGGCACGGCTCCATCTGCAGCCACCCGGGCAGGCCCCGGTCCCGGCCGAGGTCGTCGGCTTCCAGGCCGGCCAGGCCCGGGCCCTCGCCTTTGCGCCGCTGGAGGGCATCGCGCCGGGGACGCCGGCGGTGCTCGCTCCGCCCGCCTGCCTCTTCGTCGATGAAAGCTGGCTGGGCCGGGTGATCGATCCGCTGGGCCGGCCGATCGATGGAAAGGGGCTGCTTCGCCCGGGGCCGCTGCCACGCCCGGTTCGTGCGGCGCCGCCGGAAGCCGGGACGCGGGCGCGGCTCGGGCCGCGGCTCGATCTCGGGGTGCGGGCGCTCGATGCCTTCGCCACCTGCCGGAGCGGCCAGCGGCTGGGCCTGTTCGCGGCGTCCGGCGTCGGCAAGTCGACCCTGCTCTCCATGCTTGCGGCGGGGGCGGATTGCGATGTCGCCGTGCTCGCCCTGGTCGGGGAGCGGGGGAGGGAGCTCCGCGAGTTCATCGAGGATGATCTCGGCCCCGCCGGCCTTGCGCGAAGCGTCGTCGTCTGCGCCACGTCGGACAGCCCGCCGCTGATGCGGCGCGAGGCGGCGCTCGCCGCCATGGCCATCGCCAAGCATTTCGCCGATGCCGGGCGCCAGGTGCTGCTGATGATGGACAGCGTTACCCGCTTCGCCCTCGCCTTGCGCGAGATCGGCCTCGCCGCCGGCGAGCCGCCGACGACGCGCGGCTATACCCCCGGCGTCTTCGCCGAGTTGCCACGGCTGCTGGAACGCGCCGGGCCCCGGGAGGAGGGCGGCGCCGGCGCCATCACCGGCCTCTTCACAGTGCTGGTCGAGGGTGACGACCATGACGAGCCGGTGGCCGATGCGGTGCGCGGCATCCTAGACGGGCACGTGGTGCTCGACCGTGCGATCGGCGAGCGCGGGCGCTATCCGGCCATCGACATCCTCCGCAGCCTCTCCCGCACCGTACCCGGCTGCCTGCGGCCGGAGGAGGCGGCGCTGATGCGGCGGGCGCGAGCCATCCTTGCCCTGCAGGCGGAGATGGCGGATCTGGTCCGCCTCGGCGCCTACCGGGCCGGTGCCGATCCGGCGGTGGATGAGGCGGTGCGCCTCGCCCCGCGGATCGAGGCCATGCTGGCCCAGGGCAAGGGCGAGCGGGACAGCGTCGCCGGGGCCTTCGCCGCGCTGGCTACTGCACTGGACGATGCCAATGGCGCGTGACCCGCTCGCCACCCTGGCACGGCTGCGGCGGCTGGAAAGCGACGAGGCGCGGCGCGTGCTCGGCAAGGCCAATGCCCGGCTGGTCGCGGCCGAGGCCCGGGCCGTCTCCGCCGCGGCGGCGCTCGGCGCGGAAGGAAGGCCAGGCGGCGAGGGGGATTACGGCCGCTGGCTCGCGCGCGGCCTTGCCGAGCGCGACCGGGCCGCTCGCACCGCTGGCTTCGCGGCCGAGAGCACCGAACTCGCCCGGCAGGGCCTGGCCGCGCGCCGCGCTGCCGAGCGGGCGCTCGATCAGCTATGCGAGACACGGGTCGAGGCCACCCGCCGCAAGGCGCTCCGCCGCAGCCAGGCGCTGCTCGACGAGGCGGCCGCCCGCTCCATCCCGCGAGAATGAGAGGGGCCGGCCGGGAGCAGGATACCGCGCCGGGTGCGGGCTTGTGGGTCGGAAGGAGCCGGCGCGCTACAGGCCCTGACACCGTGGTGGCCCTTGCTAGCCGCAGCCTGCCCGTCCCTGCCGGCGGGCCCCGCGCTCGCCCCGCCTGCCGAGGTGCCGCAACGAGGCGGCCCGGAATGGGGCTGGCCGAAGCGCCGGCCCCATTCGGGCGAGGATCGAGGCCGATGGCCGGGCAGCTTCGCCTTGGGAAGGTGAACCACCTCCGCCGCGACCTCACCGGCCAGGATCCGGATGCGGCCCGCCGCGCGGATGCCAGCGCGGCGGATCGCCGGTAGGCTACTCCGCCGCCAGCACGCCGCGACGGATCTGGTCGAGCTCGATGCTTTCGAAGAGGGCGCGGAAATTGCCCTCGCCGAAGCCCTGGTCGCCCTTGCGCTGGATCAGCTCGAAGAAGATCGGGCCGATGACCGTGCTGGTGAAGATCTGCAGCAGCCGCCCGCCCTCGGGCGTCGGCGCGCCGTCGGTGAGGATGCGGTTGCGTGCCAGGCGGCCGATCTCTTCGACGGTCAGGTCCGGCATGCGCTTCGGCAGCAGCTCGTAATAGGTGTCCGGCGTGTCCATGAACTCGACGGACTGGCCGCGCATGCCCTCGACGCTGGCGAAGATGTCGCTCGTGCCGAGGGCGATGTGTTGGATGCCCTCGCCGTTATAGGCGCGGAGATACTCCTCGATCTGCGACTTGTCGTCGCTGCTCTCGTTGATCGGGATGCGGATCTGGCCGCAGGGCGAGGTCAGCGCGCGGGACTTGAGGCCGGTCAGTTTGCCCTCGATGTCGAAGTAGCGGATCTCGCGGAAATTGAAGAGCTTCTCATAGAAGCCCCACCACACATCCATCCGCCCGCGATGCACGTTGTGCGTCAGGTGGTCGATGACCGTAAGGCCGTGGCCGGCCGGCGTCGGGTTGGTGCCGTCGATCCAGCGGAAGTCGACGTCGTAGATGCTGCCGCGCGCGCCGTAGCGATCGACGAAGTAGAGCAGGGACCCGCCGATGCCCTCGATCGCCGGGATATTCAGCTCCATCGGCCCGACCTTGCCGGTAACGGGCTTGGCACCGAGCGCGATCGCCCGCTCATAGGCCGCAGCGGCATCGGCGACGCGGAAGGCCATGGCGCAGGCCGACGGCCCATGCACCTTCTGGAAGGCCTGGGCGAAGCTCTCCGGCTCGGCGTTCAGGATGAAGTTGATGTCGCCCTGCCGCCAGAGCGAGACCTGCTTGCTGCGATGCACCGCGACGCGGGTGAAGCCGAGCCGGCCAAACAGCGCCTCCAGCCCCGGCATGTCCGGACCGGTGAACTCGACGAATTCGAAGCCGTCCGTGCCCATCGGGTTCTGCTCGGAGATGGTGCCGGCGAAGCCAGTGCGATCGGGGGGGATGTCCATGCTCGGTCTCCTCAGACGGGTTGGTCGCCGAGCGCGGCCGCGCCCGGCGCGATCGGTTCGGCATCGCGCGCCGCGGCCAGCAAACGCGGCAGCTCCTGCATCGCCGCAAAGAGCTCGCCATAGCCCTCAATGACGAAATAGGTCGGCTGCAGGTCGTCGATGAAGTAGTCGCTCCGCAACACCCGGCGCGGGTCGAAGCGGAGGCGGCGCGGGCGGTCGCCTTCCGTCGCATGCACCGTCTCGGCGGCGGAGGAGAGGATGCCGGCGCCATAGGCCCGGAGCCCGCCATCCTCCCGGATCAGGCCGAACTCGACCATGTGCCAGTAGAGCCGAGCAAGCGGCTTCAAGGCGCCGATCCGCGCTGCTTCCTCGCCCAGGCGGCCATAGGCGGCGAGGAAGTCGGCGAAGTCGGGCTGGGTCAGCAGCGGCACATGGCCGAAGGCGTCGTGGAAGATGTCCGGCTCCACGATGTAGTCCAGCTCCTCCGGCCGGCGGATCCAGCAGGTCACGGGGAAGCGCCGCGCCGCCAGATGGCCGAAGAAGGCACCGTCCGGGATCAGCCCCGGCACCGCGACCAGCGTCCAGCCGGTGGCCGCGCGCAGCCGGGCCGAGCATTCCGCGAAATCCGGCACGCCATCGGCGAAGGGGAGGGCGGCGAGGCCGGTGCGGAAGGCCGCCGCGGCATGGCGGGGCAGCAGCGCCGCCTGCCGGCCGTAGAGTGTCCGCCAGGTGGCGTGGTCGGCCGGCGTGTAGCCCGCCATGTCCTGCACCAGCGTGAAATCCTCGGCGGCGGAGGCATAGTCGCCCCGCAACCCGGCCGGCAGACCTTCGATCAGCCCATCCATGGCAGACCTCCCATGATTGCCAGCAGGTTAATCGAGGCCGGAGAGGGTTTTCCGGCGAAGTTTGCCCCTGCCTGGGCTATGTTGAGCGGAATCCTCTAGGTCGGGGCTCCTCGATGGCGAAAACCCCTGTCGCGCTCGATGCGCTCGACCGCCGCATCCTCCGCGCCCTGCAGCGCGACGGCCGCCTGCCGGTGGTCGCGCTGGCCGAGCAGGTCGGCCTTTCCCCCACCCCCTGCCAGCGCCGCGTCCGCCGGCTGGAGGAGGCGGGCATCATCACCCGCTACGGCGCGGTGCTGGACCCGATGCGGCTCGGCCTGCCGCTCCAGGCATTCGTCATGGTCGCGCTCGAGAGCCATGCGGAGGAGGTGGTGGACCGATTCCACAAGTCGCTGGCCGAGCGGCCGGAGGTGCTGGCCGCCTACGCGATGAGCGGCGAGATGGACTACCTCCTCCACGTCCTCGCCGCGGATTTCGAGGCCTATGCGGATTTCGCGCTGAAGGCCCTGCTGCGCATGCCAGGGGTGAAGGAGACGCGCAGCAGCTTCGTCCTCACCGCCCTCAAGCCTCCGGGCGAGGTTCCGGTGTAGGAGCGGTCGTGACGCTCCAGCTCTCCCGGGCATTGAGCGTCGCCGGGTCGAAGCCGGCGATGCGCTTGTAGCCGTTCACCGTCGCCTCCAACTCGGCGCGGGGGATGACATCCTCTAGCCGCTCGAACCCGTCCGGCGCGCGGGCATGGACCAGGTCCATCACCCGGTCCGGCCCGTCGCCGCGATTGGCCTCGACGACCGCCGCGGTCGCCGGGCGGCGCACCGCCTCATAGGCCTCGAGCCCGGCCTCCACCGCGCCGTGCCGGGCCAGCTGCAGGGCGAGGAAGCGCGCGTCCAGCACCGCCTGGGAGGCTCCGTTGGAGCCGATCGGGTACATCGGATGGGCCGCGTCGCCGAGCAGCGTCACCCGGCCCTGGCGCCAGCGCGGCAGCGGGTCCCGGTCGACCATCGGGAATTCGTAGACGGCCTCGGCGGCGCGGATCAGCCCCGGCACGTCCAGCCAAGCGAAGCGCCAGTCGGCGAAGATCGGCAGGACGTCCTCGAGGCGCGCCGGGCGGTTCCAGTCCTCCCGCGCCCAGGGCGTGGTCGTCGGAAAGCGCTGCTCGGCGATCCAGTTGACCAGCACCCGTCCGCCCGGCGCCTCACCGATCGGGTAGCAGACGAATTTCGTGTCGCGGTGGCCGGCCTGCACCATGGAGGCGCCGGTGAGGAAGGGCTGCGCGGTGCTCACCGCCCGCCAGAGCAGGGCACCGTTCCAGCGCGGCGGCCCCTCGCCAGGGACCAGCAGCGCCCGCACGGCGGAATGGATGCCGTCCGCGCCGATCAGCGCGTCGCCGCGTGCGGTGCCGCCATCCTGGAATTGCGCGGTGACGCCCGTCTCGTCCTGGCTGAAGCCTGCGAGCCGGCGCCCGCGATGCAGCCGCGCCGGGCCGAGCCGGGCCTCCGCCGCCGCCCAGAGCAGCATCTGCAGCCGGCCGCGATGGATCGAGTATTGCGGCCAGCGATACCCGGCCAGGAGGCCGCGCGGCTCGGCCCAGATGGTCTGGCCGAAGCGGTTGGCGTAGCGGAATTCCTGGGTGGCGACGCCGTTCGCCGCCAGCGCCTCGCCGAGGCCGAGCTCCGTCAGCTCGCGCACCGCATGGGGCTGAAGGTTGATGCCGACGCCGAGCGGCCGGACCTCCCCCGCCGCCTCGAAGACCTCGACCTCGATCCCGGCCGCGTGCAGCGCCAGCGCCGTCGCCAGCCCGCCGATGCCGCCACCGATCACCAGGATGCGCATCCCAAGCCTACTCCGTTGCCTTCGTTTCAGTATCGCGCGCGAAGGGTCCGGTCCATGCCCGTAACCAATTGGTGAAGAACCTTACGCCTTCGGCTTCTCCAGCACGCAATAGGACTGGCCGAGCGCCCGCTTCCCGGGCGCCACCGCCTCGGTCGCCGTCTCTGCCGTCACGGCGATGCTCGGCTTGTCGCCGCGTTCCATGGCAACGACGGTGAGGCCGAGGCGCTTCGCCCAGAGCCTTAGGTCGTCCGCATGCATGAAGACGTTGATGTGGCCGAGATAGGAGCGTTTCCGTACCCAGTCGACATTGCCCTCGAAGACGTTCCACTGGGCGTCCACCGCGAATTCGAAGAAGGAGAAGACCACCCGCCCGCCCGGCGCCAGGACCCGTGCGCATTCCTGCAGGTAGACATAGGATTCCTCGTGCAGGAGATGGGTGAAGACCGAGAAGAAGGCAACGAGATCCGCCTCGCCATCCGCGAGCGGGATGCGGTTGCCCTGGCTCAGCTCCAGCTTGAAGTCGGGCCGCGCCATTTTCCGGCGGCAATAGTCCAGCAGCTCCGGCACCACGTCGAGGCCGAGATAGCACAGCTTTGGGTAGCGCCGGAGCTGCGCCGCGAGCCGCCCGGCGCCGCAGCCCACATCGACGACGCGGCTATCCTCGCGGAGCCCATACTGAAGGAGCAGGCTGTGCTCGAGCACGCCGAAGAGCTCCAGGTTGCCGCCAACCGAGCGGGCGACCGCCTCATCCTCGGGGAAGGCCGCGAGATAGGCGCGGACCATGGCGGCGTAGCTCTGGACGTAGTTCAACTGGAGGCTCATGCGTGCTCCGCCCGGCGTGATCGGCCCGGGCGAGCTATCATGCGGCCCGGCGCCCGGTCCAGCATCGCGGGCGCGTTGACCCCGGGGGGAGGCCTGCCTAGCTTCCGGCCATGAGCGACGACCCTATCTTCCGCCCCAACCCCTTCCTGCAGACCGGGCTCTCGGTGCGGATCATGGACCTGTCGGGTGCTAATGGCTCCGAGCCGGTCGAGACCGTGACCGGCTTCCGCACCCTCGAGCATGCCAATGCCTTCGCCCGGCGCTACGTGCGGGACAGCCTGGAGCGGTCGCGCACCGCCGGCATGACGGCGGAGGAGGTGATCGCGAGCTGGTTCGCCTTCGGCGAGGATGCCGAGGTGCAGGGCGCCGGCGAGCAGGCCTGGACCAGCGGCACGGAGCTTGCTGATTTCGCCGCCCAGCCGGTGCGCGATGCCGAGGACCGCAACTGGCGCGCCCTCGACCCCCGCCGCGACGAGGACGATGCCGAAGAGGAGGAAGGGTGAGGCTTCACGCCGTCCGCTGTCGGGATTATGGCGATCCGAACGGGGAATGGACGATGAGGGGCTTCGCCGGCGCGGGGGCTGCGCGCCGCGCCATCCGTGCCCGGATCGAGCATATGCGGGCCGGGATGGGCCCTGCCGAGGAATTGGAAGAGATGTATCGCAGCTTCGGCGACCACGCCCGGACCAGCGGCCTCCATCGGGAGGCCTGGGCCGCGCCGCGCATCGCCAACCCCACCTGCCGCCAGGCCGGGATCGACACCCTGGCGCCCGCGCCGCGGGGGGGCGCATGAAGCTCCGCTTCGCGCCTTCGCCGACCGGGCTGCTGCATGTCGGCAATGCCCGCGCCGCGCTGGTGAACTGGCTATTCGCCCGGCAGCACGGCGGCAGGGTGCTGCTGCGGCTCGACGATACCGACCTCGAGCGCTCCAAGGCCGAATATGCCGAGGCGCTGCAGGAGGACCTCCGCTGGCTCGGCCTCGACTGGGATGAGAGCTTCCGCCAGTCCGACCGCCTGCCGCTCTATGCCGCGGCGGCCGAGCGGCTGAAGGCCTCCGGCCACCTCTACCCCTGCTTCGAGAGCGAGGAGGAGCTGCGCTACAAGCGAGAACTCCGGCTCAAGCAGGGCCGCCCGCCGCTCTACGACCGCGGCGCCCTCAAGATGACGCCGGAGCAGTACGAGCGGGCGCTGGCCAATGGCAAGCGGCCCTACTGGCGCTTCAAGCTCAGCGGCCTCCAGCGGGAATGGGCGGATGGCGTGCTCGGGCGGCGCGCGGTGAAGCTCTCCAGCCTCTCCGACCCGGTGTTGGTCCGCGCCGACGGCTCGCCGCTCTACACCTTCACCTCGGTGGTGGACGACCTCGAGAGCCGGGTCACTCACATCATCCGCGGCGAGGACCATGTCACCAATACCGGCGTCCAGCTCGATATCTGGGAGGCGCTGGCCAGGCGGGACGATCTCCGGCCGGGGGCGCTTTCCTTCGCCCATCTGCCGCTGCTGACCGATGCGGATGGCGGGCCGCTCTCGAAGCGCCTGGGAAGCCTGTCATTGCGCCAGCTCCGCCGCGACGGGGTGGAACCGGCGACGCTGGCCGGCTACCTCGCCGCGCTCGGCACCTCGACCGACCCGGCGCCGGGGATGCCGGCGGAGCTGGTGCCAGGCTTCGCGCTCACCGCCATCTCCCGCTCCGCGGCGCGGTTCGACGTGCAGCAGCTGCTCGCCCTGAACCGGAAGCACCTGCACGGCCTGCCCTTCGAGGCGGTGCAGGCGCAGCTGCCGGCCGGGGCGGACGAGGAGTTCTGGCTCGCCGTGCGCGGCAACCTCGACCTGCTCGGCGAGGCCAGGTCCTGGTTCGAGGTGGTGCGCGGCAGCATCGTCCCGCCGGCCCAGCCGGGGGAGGGGGAGTTCCTCCAGGCCGCCCTCGCCGCCCTCCCGCCGGAGCCCTGGGATGGCGCGACCTGGGGCGCCTGGACCGAGGCGCTGAAGCAATCCACCGGCCGCAAGGGCAAGGCGCTCTTCCTGCCGCTCCGCTTGGCGCTCACGGGCGAGGACCACGGGCCCGACCTCAAGGGCCTGCTGCCGCTGATCGGGCGGGAGCGGGCGGCGTTGCGATTGACGCTCGGCGTCGATGGCTGAGGGGCGCCGTCGCCCGCAGGCCTGGATCCGCTTGTGACGCAACGTGCCGGGGGTTGAGCTTTCGGCCGCGACCTGCCTAGAATGTCAGCCATGTTCGAGGCCTGTCGCTGCCGCTGCTGAACCTCTCCCGCCCGCGGGCCCGGCCCGCGGTTTCAGCCGCGTGCCTTTTGCGACGATGGACCTCTCGATGACCCAGCTCCACCTGCACAACAGCCTGACGCGCGCGAAGGAGGAATTCGCGCCGATCGACCCCGGCCATGTGCGCCTCTATGTCTGCGGGCCCACGGTCTATGACCTGGCGCATCTCGGCAATGCGCGGCCAGTGGTGGTCTTCGACACGCTTGCCCGGCTGCTGCGGCGGCTCCATCCGCGCGTCACCTATGTCCGCAACATCACCGACGTGGACGACAAGATCAACGCGCGCGCGGCCGAGAGCGGCGAGCCGATCGCGGCCATCACGGCCCGCACCACGGCGGATTTCCACACCGACATGGCGGCGCTCGGCGCCCTGCCGCCGGATGAGGAGCCGCGCGCGACGCAATCCATCGCGCCGATGATCGCGCTGATCGAGCGGCTGATCGACCGCGGCCATGCCTATGCGGCCGAGGGGCATGTGCTGTTCAGCGTGCCCTCCTTCCCGGACTACGGCGCGCTGTCCGGCCGCAGCCCGGACGAGCTGGTCGCCGGCGCCCGCGTGGATGTCGCCCCCTACAAGCGCGACCCGGGCGACTTCGTGCTGTGGAAGCCCTCCGACGCCGCTGCGCCGGGCTGGGACAGCCCCTGGGGCCGCGGGCGCCCGGGCTGGCACGTCGAATGCTCGGCGATGTCCTGGCAGGCGCTCGGCGAGGTCTTCGACATCCATGGCGGCGGGCATGACCTGCTCTTCCCGCACCATGAGAACGAGGTGGCGCAGAGCCGCTGCGCCTTCGGCACGCCGCGCATGGCCAATATCTGGCTGCACAATGGCATGCTGCGCGTGAATGGCGAGAAGATGTCGAAGTCGCTCGGCAATTTCCTGACCGTGCGGGACATCCTGGCGCGCGGCGCCTGGGCCGGCGAGGCCTTCCGCCTGCTGCTGCTGCGCACGCATTACCGCGCCGATCTCGACTTCGCTTTCGCCGGGCTCGAGGAGGCGAAGGCGGAGCTCGACGATGGCTACGCCATGCTCGCCCGCAGCATCGCCCCGGCGGATGGTCATGATGCGACGCGGGAGGCGATGGTCGACTGGGCGATCGAGCCGCTGCTCGACGACCTCAACACGCCGCTGGCGCTGGCCCGGCTGCGCGACCTCCGTACGCTCGAGAATGTGGCGAGCGTCGGCGGCAGCGCGACCTCGGTGCTGCATCGCATCGGCAAGCCCTGGCCGGTGGTGGCCGGCCTCGCCGCGGAGGCCTTCCGCGAGGTCGCTGCGCTGCTCGGCCTGCACCCCTCCGACCCCGAGGCCTGGCTGCGCGGCGGCGAGGATACGGGCTGGGTGGAGCAGGCCATCGCCGACCGCCTCGCCGCCCGCAAGGCGCGGGACTTCGCCGAGGCCGATCGCATCCGCGACGATCTGAAGGCCCGGGGCATCCTGCTGGAGGATGGCCCGCAGGGCACGAGCTGGCGGCGGGCGTGACCGGGCCCGCTGACCGCAGGGGACCGGAGGTCTGACTTGGACCCGATGGCATTGACCGCCGAGGACTGGATGGATGCGCTGAAGCGCATCGCCCTGACCGACCCGAAGCGTGCCTGGTTCCGCGCCCATCTCGACGCGCCGGGCTGCACCGCGACCGAGGCCACCCTTGCCGAGGCCGCGCGCCAGCCCATCGCCGAGTATCGGGCGCTGGCCGCCGAACTCGCCGCGGCGCTCGAGACCGACCTGCCGCCGGAGCCGCTGGCCCTGCTGGCCGAGCCGGCGGGGGAGGGGGCATGGCGCCTCCATGTCCCGCTCGCCTTCGCCCTCGGCATCCACCGCGTCGTCCCCGATGCCTGGACCCGCGGCGGCAAGCCGGCGGCGAAGCTGCAGCCGGCGCCGGGCGAGAGCCCGGTCGTCGTCCTCGTCCGCCCGCAGCTCGCCGAGAACATCGGCACGACGGCGCGGGCGATGGCGAATGGCGGGCTCTTCCACCTGCGCCTCGTCGCCCCGCGCGATGGCTGGCCGCAGGACCGCGCCTGGCGCACCGCCTCGGGCGCGGATGCGATCCTCGACGCGGTCCAAGTCTTCCCGGATGTGCCGACCGCCATCGCCGATTGCCACCGGGTCTTCGCCACCTGCCCGCGGCCGCGCCACATGGTGAAGCCGCTGCGCACCGCCCGCGCCGCGGCCGAGGATGTGCGCGAGGTCAACGAGCGCGGACTGCGCTGCGCCGTGCTCTTCGGGCCGGAGCGCGCGGGGCTCGAGGCCGACGACATGGCCCATGCCGACACGCTGGTCCGCTACCCGCTGAACCCGGCGCATATGTCGCTGAACCTCGCCCAGGCGGTGATGATCTTCGCCTATGAATGGTGGACGGTACGCGAGACGACGCCGCCCCGCCGCCTCGTCACCAACGGTACGCCGGTGGCCAGCAAGGGCTTGCTCGAGGCCTTCCTCGACCGGCTGATCGGCGAGCTCGACGCCTCCGGCTTCCTCGAGCCGGAGAAGAAGCGGGCGAACATGGTCCGCAACCTGCGCCACTGGTTCGAGCGCGGCGAGGTGACGGAACAGGAGCTCCGCACCCTGCATGGCGTGGTGACGGAGCTTTCCCAGGGACGGATGCGGCGGGGGCGGCCGGACCTCGACTAGATCGGCCTGCCCTCGCTCCGCGCCCAGTCGTCGCCCATCAGCACGTTGCTCCGCAGCGTCTTGTCGAGGACCTTGCGCGCCGCTTCGGCGCCGGCCACCGGCAGGCCCTTCGGGTCCAGCAGCCCGACCTGCACCAGCACCGAGGCCTGGTCCCAGTAGATATGCTCGTGCACCAGCTTGTCGCCCTGGAACTGGACGATGGCGACCAGCGCCACCTCCACCTTCCGCCCCGTCGGCGGCACGCCCGGCAGCATCCAGTCGATGCCGGAGGTATGGGTGAAGCGGAACAGCATCTCGTCGACGATGCTGCTCTCGCCGACGGTGCGGCTGATCGGCATCAACTCGGTATCCGGCGGGTTGGCGCCGATGAAGTGGTATCGGTAGAAGCGCTTGAGCTGGTCGTGGCCGACGCCGCCGGTCATGGTCGGGACGTGGTTCACATAGGGCTCGGGCACCATGGAGGCCATCGTCGCCTCCACGTCGCGGGTCTCGAATTCGTAACGGCAATGCGCTTCCCAGAGCGCGACGAGGTCATGGCCGGGCATCGGTCTGCCTTTCCGGTTCGCCGGGCGGCAGCGAAGCAGAGGGCGGCACCTCAGGGAAGCCTCAACCCCTTGAGCAGGAGTGCCAGCACCGCCTCGAGCGCCGCCGCCCGGTCCGGCCCGCCCCCCGCGGTGCGGACCATATAGGGGTGGTGGAAGGCGCTCGTGGCGGCCAGCACCGCGCGCGCCAGCGCCTCGGCCTCGCCGGCGAAGCTGCCCTCCGCCACGCCGTCGGCCAGGATGTGCGCGAGCTGGCCGTGCAGCTCCGCGAGGTGCCGCTCGACGGCGCCGCGATGCGCGTCCGCCAGGGCCTCATAGGCGGCGAAGAGCTCAGGCTCGGCCAGGATCTTGGCCTCCTTGGCGGCGGCCAGGGCGCGCATCCAGTCCGCCAGCCGCTCCGGTGCCGGGCCCGGCTGCTGGGCGATCGCGGCCAGCGGGGTCGAGACCGATCCCAGCCAGCGCTCCACCACCGCCTCCCGCAGCGCCTCCTTGCTCGGGAAGTGGCGGTAGAGGTTGGCATGGCTCATGCCGAGGGTCCGGGCGACATCCACCACCGAGACCTTGGCCGGTCCGTGGCGGCGGATGAGCGCTTCGCAGGCATCGAGGATGCGGTCGCGGATGGGCTCCATCCACCTCTTTTCAGCCCGGCCGGCGCTCGCTGTCGAGGGCCGCCATGGAATGGGCATCATAGCGCGCGCCGGCGACCGCCTCGGCCGGCACCGCCGCCTCCAGCCGGGCAACCTCCTCCGGCCTGAGGGCGATGTCGAGCGCGCCGAGCGCCTCCGTGAGGCGGGCCCGGCTGCGGGCGCCGACCAGCGGCACGATGTCCTCGCCCCGGTGCAGCGCCCAGGCGATGGCGAGCTGCGCCCCGGTCACGCCGCGCTCCGCGGCGAGCGCCGCGAGGGCATCGGCCAGGGCCCGGTTGCGCGCCAGGTTCTCGCCCTGCCAGCGTGGGCCCATGCTGCGGAAATCGCCCGGCCCCTTGGCCTGGCTGCCGCCGAGCAGCCCGCGCACCAGCACGCCATAGGCCGTCATGCCGATGCCGAGCTCGCGCAGCACCGGGAGGATCTCCGCCTCGGGCCCACGGCTCATCAGGCTGTACTCGATCTGCAGCTGGGCGATCGGGTGGACGGCCGCGGCACGCCGCAGCGTCTCGGGCCCGACCTCGGAGAGGCCGATATGCCGGACGTATCCGGCCTGCACCATCTCGGCGATGGCGCCGACCGTCTCCTCGATCGGCACCGCCGGGTCAAGCCGGGCGGGCTGGTAGATATCGACATGATCGGTGCCGAGCCGGCGCAGCGTATAGGCCAGCGCCGTCTTCACCGCCTGTGGCCGCGCGTCGTAGCCGACGAAGCTGCCGCCCGGCTCCCGCTGGGCGCCGAACTTTACCGCGATGCCGACCTTGTCGCGCCGGCCGCCCTCGAGCGCCCGGCGCAGCAGCATCTCGTTATGGCCCATGCCATAGAAGTCGCCGGTATCGATCAGGGTGACGCCGGCATCGATGGCGGCCTGGATGGTGGCGATGCTCTCGGCCTCGTCGGCCGGGCCGTAGAAATCCGACATGCCCATGCAGCCGAGGCCGAGGGCGGAGACGCGGGGGCCTGTCCGGCCAAGTGTGCGCAGGCGCATGGTCCTTTTCCTTCCGCTGGTGTAGCGGAAAGATCGATGCGGCCTGCGTCGATTACAAGTGACAGATTTTGAACAGTGTCATTGAGTCGTCGGCAGCCGGTTCGCCAGCTTGCGCGCCAGCGCATAGCCGAGCAGCCCGGCGACGGGCGCCGCCGGCAACACCAGCAGCCAGCCGATATGGACGTTCTGCACCACCAGGCCGAGGCCGATGCCGAGCATCAGCCCGCCGACCAGGCTGCCCACCACGCCGGCGGTCAGGCCGAGGATGAGAATTTCCGAGCGTGTCACCATGGCAGCGGAATAGGCGCCGCAGGCCGGGTTTGACAAGCCGGCCCCCCGCTTCTATAGGCCCGGCTCTTCCTGGGAACGTGGACACATCTTCGGGGTGTGCGCCCGCTCATGCCCGTTCGGGGCGTGGGCCTACCGGGACAACATTGCGACGAGGGCCGCACCCGGAAACCGGGGCGGAAATACCGAGCCTATGACCAAGCGCCTCGAATCCAAGTACAAGATCAACCGCCGCCTTGGGGTCAATCTCTGGGGCCGAGCCAAGAGCCCGATCACCAAGCGCGAGACCATTCCCGGCCAGCATGGCGCCCGCCGCAAGCAGAAGCCGACCGACTTCGGCGTGCAGCTGATGGCGAAGCAGAAGCTGAAGGGCTATTACGGCAACATCGGCGAGAAGCAGTTCCGCAAGTATTACGAGGAGGCCGTGCGCCGCAAGGGCGACACCTCCGAGAACCTGATCGCCCTGCTCGAGCGCCGGCTGGACTGCGTCATCTATCGCATGAAGCTGGCGGTGACGCCCTTCGCGGCGCGGCAGTTCGTCAACCACGGCCATGTCACGGTCAACGGCAAGCGGCTCAACATCCCCTCCTACCAGGTCAAGGACAACGACCTGATCGAGGTGAAGGAGAAATCGAAGCAGATGACCGTCGTGCTGGATGCCGTGCAGAACGGCGAGCGCGACGTGCCGGAGTACCTCGAGATCGATCACCGCGCCATGCGCGGCCGCTTCGTCCGCGCGCCGAAGCTCTCCGACGTGCCCTACCCGGTGCAGATGGAGCCGAACCTGGTCGTCGAGTTCTACTCGCGGTAATCCAGGGGGGCCGGGTCGCAGGACCCGGCCCTTTCCATGTCAGCGGGCAGGGTGCTCCAGGCGGAAGCCGACTCCCAGCCGGTTCCACAGGTTGATCATCCCGATCAGCGTCGTCAGCGAGACCAGCTCCGCCGGCGAGAATTGCTCCGCCGCCGCGGCATAGTCCGGATCGGGCGCGCCGATCTGCGGCAGCAGGGTCAGCGCCTCCGTCCAGGCCAGCGCCGCCCGCTCCTGCGCCGTGTAGAGCGAGCTTTCGCGCCAGGCGGAAAGCAGCAGCAGCCGCTCCGGCGTCTCGCCGGCCTTCAGCGCATCCCGGCTGTGCATGTGGATGCAGTAGGCGCAGTTGTTGATCTGCGAGGCGCGGGTCTTCACCAGCTCCATCAGCCCATGCGGCAGGCCGCTGTTCCGGATCTGCGTCTCGAGCGCGAGCAGCGCCTTGTAGAGGCCTGGATTCGCCTGCGGCGGGTTCAGTCTCTGACTCATCGGTCTGGTCCTTCGGTCAGGCAGGCGGAGAATCCGCCCGCTGCCCCAAGGACGCTTCGGCGCCGCGGCTTGTGACAGCGCCCTGCATAATTCCATGCAGTTTGTCGGGATTGCGGAGGAGGTAGAGCGCCTGGATGCGCCCCTCCGCCACCTCGGCCCCCAGCACGCCCCAGGGCGCACCGTCGAGGAAGATGGCGAGCCCCGGCTGGCCGTTGACGGCAATGGGCCGCGCCCCGAGCCCCGGCGGCAAGCGCCGGCGCACGCCAAGGGCGAAGCGCGCCACCTTCTCGCCGCCGAGGATCGGGTTGAGGACCGCCCGCGCCTTGCCCCCGCCATCGGTCAGCAGCTGCGCATCCTCGGCCAGCAGCCGCAGGAGCCGCGCCGGGTCGCCCGACCGGGCCGCCGCCAGGAAGGCCGTGAGCAGTCGTCGGTGCGCAGCGGGGCTCGCCGTACGCCGCGCCGGCGCCGGCTCCCGCAGCCGCTCCCGCGCCCGGCGGAGGAGCTGCCGGCAGGCCGCCTCTGACCGGCCGAGTGCGGCGGCGATCGTTCCGTAATCCGCCCCGAAGGCGTCGCGCAGCAGCAGCGCCGCCCGCTCCGGCGCCGAGAGCCGCTCCAGCAGCAGCAGGAAGGCGATGGAGAGGTCGGCCGCCCGGTCGAGCCGCCGGTCGGGCGCCGTGCTCTCGGGCGGCGCCGGCACCTCCTCCAGCCAGGGCTCCGGCAGCCAGGGGCCGGGATAGTCGCGCCGCGCCGACGCGCCTCGCCGCAGCCGGTCGAGGCAAAGCCGCGTCGCCACCGTCCCCAGCCAGGCGGCGGGGTCGGCGATGCCCGCCCGGTTTGCAGCCTGCCAGCGGATCCAGGCTTCCTGCACCACCTCCTCGGCCTCGCCCGTCGCGCCGAGCATGCGATAGGCAAGGGCCAGCAGCCGCGGCCGATGCGCCAGGAAAGGGTCGGGCCCGGCCAGCTGCTGCATCCGTCGCGCTCCCCTGCCAGAGTGGCCAGCATGCGCCGATTCCTTCCGCTGCTGAACCTCCTCCTCCCCGCCCTACTGCCCTTCGCCGGGGTGATGGCGAGCCTCATCGGCATGGGCCATCCGCTCTGGGCCATGCAGAGCATCCGCACGCCGGTGGTGCCCGCGCCCTACGCCTTCTCGATCTGGGGCGCGATCTTCGCACTCGCCCTCGCCTGGGGCTTCTGGCAGATGCGGCCCGCGCAGCGCGCCGACCCGCGGCTCGCCCGGCTGCGCGGCCCGGCGGCGGCCGCCTTCGCGCTGATGCTGCTTTGGATGGTGGTGGCGCAGCTCACGCCGAATGGCTGGCACCTGCTGGCGATCATCCTCGCCCTGTTGGCGGCCGCGCTGGTGGCCTTCCTCCGCGCCGCCGGGCAACGGATGGACGGGGCAGGCTGGCGCTGGGTCGCCCGGCCGCTGTTCGGCCTGCTGGCCGGCTGGGTCTCGGCCGCCAGCATCGTCAACCTCTCAGGCGCGGCGGCGACCGCGGGCGTGACTTGGGGCGGCACGGACCCGGTGCTGGTGGCGATGGGGCTGATCCTGCTTGCCGCCGGGATCGGCAGCGCCGTGCTGCGGCGCGGCCGGGGCGACCTCTGGTATGCCGGCGCGCTGCTCTGGGCGTTGCTGGCCGTCGTCGTCGCCAATGCGGCGCTGCCGGCAGTCGCCGTCACCGCCGGCCTCGGCATGCTGATCGTCGGCGTAGCGGCTTGGCTAGCCCGGATACGCCACGAACGGCCCGTGTAGCGGCCGCGGCAGCAGCGGCAGGGCGTGGGCCGCCGCCAGCAGCAGCGCCCGCTTCGGCGAGGGCGCCGCCGCCACCGAAGCCCGCAGCCGCCCGAGTCCTGCCGCCCGGTCGCCATGGCGGATCAGTTCCCGTCCGACGATCCAGGCATTCTCCGCCTCCGCCCGCCGCCGCATCCGCGCCAGGCGCTGCGGGCCGAGCCGCTCCGCCAGCAACGGGTTGGCATAGATCGCCGCCATGGCCGGGGCGAAGGCCATCGGGTCCCGCGCCATCCGCCGGTAGGCGCTGCCCTGGCGCTCGCGGACGAAGAGCACCGGCTCCGCATCCTCGACCGCGACGAAGGGGCCCTGCAGGGCAAGGCGGATCCAGTATTCCCAGTCCTCGCCGTAGCGGAGATGCGGCAGGAAAGGTCCGGCGGCGGCGATTGCCTCCCGCCGGACCAGCAAATGCCCGCCGTTGACGAAGAGGTTCTGCACCAGCAGCCGCTCCAGCAGGTCGCCCGAGAGGGCAGGGGCGCCCTTCAGCCGCAGCGGCGGGTCGCCGGGCCGGGCGTCCTCGGCCATCACCGCATAGGCGCCATGGGCGGCGACGGCGGCCGGGACGGAGGCGAGCGCCACCATTAGCCGCTCGAGCGCATCGGGGGCGAGCCAATCATCGGCATCGAGGAAGAGCACGGCCTCGCCCCGCGCCTCGGCGATGGCCCGGCTGCGGGCGGCGGAGACGCCGGCATTCTCCTGCCGGATGAGGCGGATGCGCTTGTCCTGGCAGCCCGCCACCACCTCCGCCGTGTTGTCGCGCGAGCCGTCATCGACGACGAGCATCTCCCAGTCGGGGAAGGTCTGGGCGAGAACGCTGCCGACCGCGGCGCCGACATAGCGGGCGACGTCGAAGGCCGGCGTCAGGATGGAGACGGCAGGGGCGGGGGTGACGAGGTCGCGCATCATTCCTCCCGCCTGCCATGCGGCGGCCGGAGGGTGGGGTCACGCCTCCGCGGCGTCTCGCGCTTGTGTCCGCCAGCCGGCGTCGGGCCGCGGCCATCGCCCCGGCCGGCGCCGCTCGCTGGCGGCGAACCTGCCCTCCGGGTGCGCGGGACGCGCTGCCCGTCAACCCGGGCGATGGGGCAGGCCTCCCGTACCGATTCTCGTCAGGCGGCGCGCAGGACCCGCCCGGCCACCGCATCCAGCTTCGCCAGCATGGCGGGGTCACGCCGCTCGGGTGCCGTGATCAGCGCATGATCGAGGGCGCGGTCGCAGCCGGCCGGGCAGGGACCGCGGCGCCGTCCGAGCTCCGGTACCACCGCCTTCACCAGCGCCCGCGCCTTGTCCGCATTGGCGAAGAGAACCTTCACCACCTGATCGACCGTCACATGGTCATGGTCCGGGTGCCAGCAGTCGAAATCCGTCACCATGGCGACGGTCGCGTAGCAGAGCTCCGCCTCCCGGGCGAGCTTCGCCTCCGGCATGTTGGTCATGCCGATGACGCTGCAGCCCCAGGACCGGTAGAGCAGGCTCTCCGCCTTGGTGCTGAACTGCGGCCCCTCCATGACGAGATAGGTCCCGCCCCGCGTCACCGGCAGGCCGAGGCCGCGCGCCGCGCCCTCCAGCGCATCCCCGAGCCGCGGGCAGACCGGCTGCGCCACCGAGACATGCGCCACGCAGCCGGTGCCGAAGAAGCTCTTCTCGCGGGCGAAGGTGCGGTCGATGAACTGGTCGACGATGACGAAATGCCCGGGCGGCAGGTCCTCCCGCAGCGAGCCGACGGCGGAGAGGGAGAGGATCTCGGTCACGCCGGAGCGCTTCAGCGCATCGATGTTGGCGCGGTAGTTCAGCGCCGAGGGCGGCGTCGGATGGCCGCGCCCGTGACGGGGCAGGAAGACGCAGCGCACGCCGGCGAGCCGCCCGAAGAGCAGCTCGTCGGAGGGGGCGCCCCAGGGCGTCTCCACCCGGCGCCATTCGCGCTCCTCCAGCCCGTCGATGTCGTAGAGGCCGGAACCGCCGATGAGGCCGATGACGGGTTCGATCGTGTCGGGCATGGGATGCATCTCCGAAAGATGAGCGGCTTTTGGGCCAGCGCCGCGCGGCGATCAACCATGGGCGATGGCCGGGCGCGGCAGCCCGGGCCAAGCTGGCGGCATCACGCCGACCGGAGTCGCCCCATGACCGCCCGCCTCGCCTGCCTCTTCCTTCTGCTCGGCGCCTGCAGCCCCACGACGACGCTGATGGAGAGCAGCCGCATCGAACGCGGCACCGCCCTGCCGCCGCCGGACCTGACGGCCGCCCCGACTCGCTGAAATGCGAAGGGCCGCCCGAAGGCGGCCCTTGCCTTGGACCCGGGCTCGGCCGGGCCTAATGCACGTCGGCCCAGATCTTGCGCTTCACCGCATAGGCGAGGCCACCGAGGATGGTGAGGAAGATCACGACCCTCACCCCCATCGCCTTGCGCTCCTCAAGCTCCGGCTCGGCCGCCCAGGTCAGGAACTGCGTGACGTCGGTCACCATCTGGTCGACCGTTGCCTGCGTGCCGTCGTGGTACTCGACCTGGCCGTCGGAGGTGATCGGGGCCGGCATCGCGATCTGATGCCCGGCGTAGTACTTGTTGTAGTACATGCCTTCGGCGAGCTGCACGCCGGGAGGCGGGTCGCTGTAGCCCACCAGCAGGGCATGGATGTAGTCCGCCCCGCCCTCGCGGGCCTTGGTGATCACCGAGAGGTCCGGCGGATGGGCACCGTTATTGGCCGCCCGTGCCGCCTGCTCGTTGGGGAAGGGACTCTTGAACCGGTCGGAGGCGCGGCCGGGCCGCTCCACCATCTGGCCCTCGTCATTCGGCCCGTCCATCACCTGCACCGTCGCCGCGATGCCCGCCACCTCGGCCTCGGAGAGGCCGAGCTGCCGCAGGTTGCGGTATGAGAGGAGGTGCATCGAGTGGCAACCGGAACAGACTTCCTTGTAGACCTGGAAGCCCCGCTGCGCCGAGGCGCGGTCGAAATGCCCGAACAGCCCGTCGAAGGAGAAGCGGGTGTCCGGCACGCTGACGGCTTCGCCGGCAGCGAGGGCAGGCGTTGCCCCCGCGATCAGCCCAAAGCCGAGGACCAGCGCCCGGAGGCTACGGAAAGCGGACATGTCAGGCCTTCTCCATCGGCTTGCTCATGGCGCCGGCAGGCATCGGCCCGCCGCCGCGCAGCACCGGGCGGGCGATGCTTTCCGGCAGCGGCAGCGGCCGCTCCAGCCGCCCGAGCAGCGGCAGTATCACGAGGAAGTATAGGAAGTAGTAGGCCGTCGCGACCCGGGCGATGGTGACATAGGGCTCCTCCGCCGGCTTGCCGCCGACATAGAGGAGCACGATGAAGCCCAGGCACCACACCGCGAAGAAGGGCCGCGCCAGCGGGCGGAACCGCATCGAGCGCACCGGCGAGGTATCCAGCCAGGGCAGCACGAAGAGGATGGCAATGGAGCCGAACATCAGCACCACGCCGCCGAGCTTGTCCGGCACCGCGCGAAGGATCGCGTAGAAGGGCAGGAAGTACCACTCCGGCACGATGTGCGGCGGCGTCACCAGCGGGTTCGCCGGGATGTAGTTGTCCGCATGGCCCAGCATGTTCGGGTAGAAGAACACCAGCACCGCGAAGACGATGAAGTAGACGATGAGGCCGACGCTGTCCTTCGCCGTGTAGTAGGGGTGGAACGGCACCGTGTCCTGCGGACCCTTCGGGTCGATCCCGAGCGGGTTGTTGGAGCCGGTGATGTGCAGCGTCGCCACATGCAGGAAGACGACGCCAAGGATCAGGAAGGGCATCAGGTAGTGCAGGCTGTAGAAGCGGTTGAGCGTCGGGTTGTCGACGCTGAAGCCGCCCCAGAGCCAAGTCACGATGCTCTCGCCGACGAGCGGGACGGCGCTGAAGAGGTTGGTGATGACGGTCGCGCCCCAGAAGGACATCTGGCCCCAGGGCAGCACGTAGCCCATGAAGGCCGTCGCCATCATCAGCAGGAAGATGACCACGCCGAGCATGAAGAGCAGCTCGCGCGGCGCCTTGTAGGAGCCGTAGTACAGGTTCCGGAAGATGTGGATGTAGACCACGATGAAGAACATGCTGGCGCCGTTGGCGTGCGCGTAGCGCAGCAGCCAGCCGTAGTTCACGTCGCGCATGATGCGCTCGACGCTGTCGAAGGCGAGGCCGGTCTGGGCGGTGTAGTTCATCGCCAGGAAGATGCCGGTGGCCATCATGATCACCAGGCTGACCAGGGCCAGAGCGCCGAAATTCCAGAAATAGTTGAAGTTACGGGGCGTGGGGAACGTCCCGTACTCCTTTTGCAGCATGGTGAAGACGGGCAGGCGGGCATCGACCCAGCGGATGACCGGGTTCTTGAACTCGCTCTTATGAAGGCCAATGGCCATGGGTGGGCTCCTCAGCCGATCCGGATCTGGGTATCGGAGGTGAAGGCGTAGGTCGGGACGGGCAGGTTCGTCGGTGCCGGCCCGACGCGAATACGACCCGAGGTGTCATAGGCGCTGCCGTGGCACGGGCAGAACCAGCCGCCGAAGGGGCCGCGCTGGTCGGTGGGTTTCTGCCCGAGCGGGATGCATCCCAGATGGGTGCAGATACCGACAACGACCAGCCACTGGTCCTTCTTGACCCGCACCTGGTCCGGCTCCGGGTCGCGCAGCTCGGAGAGCAGCGTGGCGCGGGCCGACTTGATCTCCTCCTCGGTCCGGCTGCGCACGAAGACCGGCTTGCCGCGAAAGACCACCGTGATGGCGGAGCCGGCGGCAATCGGTTTCAGGTCGACATCGGTCGTGGAGACGGCCAGGGTGTCGCGCGCCGGGTTCATCGAGCTGATGAACGGCCAGGCGATCGCGCCGACGCCGACCGCCGCGAAGGAACCTGTCACGAGTTGCAGGAAGTCCCGGCGGGTCCCGCCGTCCTGCGGCGCAGGTTGCGCCATGCTATCGGCCATGCCTCATCGTCCTTGATCGCGGCACACTCCCGCTCCCGGGGCGGAAGGGGAGGACCGAATGCGATTGCCGCGGCCGGGCCAGGCTCGATCCGCCAAGCATGGATCGTGCCTCCTGACGCGCTGCGCCGCATATAAAGGTACGCTATGCAGGGTGGCAATCCGCCGGAACCGCAATCAACCGGCTATTATTTCGCCCCGGCGGCAAGGAGAGGACAGCGGTGACAGAGAGTAACGCAGCCCCGGCGGGCACCGACCCCGCTGCCCACCGCCTGGCCGAGCCGGCCCGCCAATGGTTCGAAACCCTGCGCGACCGGATCTGCGCCGCCTTCGAGGCGATCGAGGAGGAGTGCGACACCGGCCCGCATGCCCACCTCCCGCCCGGCCGCTTCGAGCGCACCGCGTGGACGCGGGAGGGCGGCGGCGGCGGGGTGATGTCCCTGATGAAGGGCCGGGTCTTCGAGAAGGTCGGGGTGAACTGCTCGACCGTGCACGGCGAGTTCTCCCCGGAATTCCGCAAGCAGATCCCAGGCGCCGAGGCGGATCCGCGCTTCTTCGCAACCGGGATCTCGCTCGTCGCCCATCTGCGCAGCCCCCGCGTGCCGGCGGCGCACATGAACACCCGCTTCCTCTCCACCTCCCGCGCCTGGTTCGGCGGCGGCGGCGACCTCACCCCGATGGCGCTCGACGCCCCGGAGTCGCAGGAGGACGCCGCCCGCTTCCACGCCGCCTACAAGGCCGCCTGCGACCGCTACGACCCGGATTGGTACCCGCGCTTCAAGACCTGGTGCGACGAGTACTTCTGGCTGCCCCACCGCGGCGAGGCGCGGGGCCTCGGCGGCATCTTCTTCGACTGGCTGGGCGACCGGACCCCGGGCCATGGGGCGGACGAGGATTTCGAGTTCGTCAAGGATGTCGGCCTCGCCTTCCTCGAGAGCTACCCGGCCATCATCCGCGCCCGCATGCGCGAGCCCTGGACGGAGGCGGAGCGGGAGCACCAGCTCATCCGCCGCGGCCGCTACGTGGAGTTCAACCTGCTGCACGACCGCGGCACGCTCTTCGGGCTGAAGACCGGCGGGAATGTCGAGGCGATCCTGATGTCCCTTCCTCCGGAAGCGAAATGGCCCTGAGCGGCGCATTGCCGCGCCCCGCCGCCCCGGTCCAGGCTGCAACAGACGCTTGAGGAGAGGCCCGATGCGCGCAGTCTGGTACGACCGGCAAGGCCCGGCCGGCGAGGTCCTGACTTATGGCGAGCTGCCGACGCCGAGCCCCGGCCCGGGCGAGGTGCTGGTCCGCCTCGCCACCTCCGGGGTCAACCCGTCCGATTGGAAGAGCCGCAGCGGCCGCGGCCGGCCGATGGCCTTCCCCCGCGTCATCCCCCATAGCGACGGCGCCGGCCATGTCGAGGCGGTGGGGGAGGGGGTGCCGCGCCAGCGCATCGGCCAGCAGGTATGGACCTGGAACGGCCAGTGGAAGCGCGCCTTCGGCACGGCGGCCGAGTACATCGCCCTGCCCTCCGAGCAGGCGGTGCCGCTGCCCGAGGGCACCGGCTTCGCCGAGGGTGCCTGCCTCGGCATCCCGGCGCTGACCGCGCTGCATGCTTTGTTGACCGATGGCGGCGTCACCGGCCAGCGGGTGCTGGTCACCGGCGGGGCCGGCTCGGTCGGGCATTACGCCATCCAGTTCGCCCGGCTGCTGGGTGCGGCGCAGGTCATCACCACGGTCAGCGGCGAGGCGAAGGCGGCCCATGCCATGGCGGCCGGCGCCGACCAAACAGTCAACTACCGCAGCGAGGACGTGGCCGAGCGCGTGCTGGCGCTGAGCGGCGGGGCGGGCGTCGACCGGGTGGTCGAGGTCGACGTCACCAGCGGCGCCGCGCTGCTGCCGCGCCTCATGGCGCCGGGCGGGGTCTGCGCCGTCTATGGCGCGAACGGGGCCGATGCGACGGTCAATTTCGGCGCCGCCATCATGCGCGGCATCGCGCTCCGCTTCTTCATCGTCTACGAGCTGACGCCGGCCCAGCGGGCGACCGCTATCGGCGCCCTGACGCCCTGGCTCGAGCGTGGCCTCGTCCGCCATGCGGTCGCCGCCCATGCCCCGCTCGCCGATTGCGCCGCGGCGCAGGATGCGGTGGAGAAGGGAGCCTATATCGGCAATCTCGTGCTGGACTGCTGATCGGGCTCAGCCATCGGCCGCGGCCTCCAGGTCGCGGATGCGCGGGTCGGCGGTGATGTCGAGCAGGTCGATCTCCTCCTCGATCACGTGGAAGGCGTCGTCGCCGATCGTCCCGTGCGAGCGCAGCGCCTGGAGTACCCGGCGCTGCGCCGCGACCGCCCGGCGCTGCAGGCCTGCGAGATCCTCGCCGCCGCCCTCCACCGGCTGCAGCCGGGCAAGGTATTCCCGCTCCAGCACCTCCGCCGCCCGGCCTGGCTTCGCCGCGCGCAGCACCTCGAGCGCCGCGCTCGTGGTCGCCTGCCGGGCCAGCGCCACCTCCCGCTCCACCCCGCCGTCATCCGGCAGGCCGAGCCGCTCGAGCAGCCAGCGCAGGCTGAGCCCTTGCAGCACCAGGGTGACGACCGCGACCGAGAAGGCGGTCAGCAGGATCAGGTCGCGGTAGGGGAAGCCCTCCGGCAGGGCCAGCGCTGCGGCCAGGGTGACGATTCCCCGCATGCCGCACCAGGCGATGACCAGCCCGCCCTCCAGGCTCGGCGTGGCCGCCGTCCGCCGTCCGAGCCGGGCGATGCCGACATAGCCCATCACCCAGGCGAAGCGCATGAGGATGACGACGGCGCAGGCGGCCGCGGCGAAGGCGGCACCCTGCCACTGCCAGCCGCCCAGCCGCTCGAGGATGCCGCGCAGCTGCAGCCCGATCAGGATGAAGGCCAGGATGTTGAGGGTAAAGACCGCCACCTCCCAGACCGCATAGCTGGCGATCCGGTCCCGCCCCCCGATCTGCCCGGGGATGAGCCGGGCGATGGTCATCGCATAGGCGACCATGGTGATGATGGCCGAGAGCCCGAGCCGCTCCGCCAGCAGCCAGACCGCGAAGGTGCCGAGGAATTGCACCAGCACGGCGATGGCGATGTCCTGCCGGTGGATCCCCATCCAGGTCCAGACCCAGGCCGCAGCGATGCCGAAGAGCGCCCCGCCGCCGCAGGTCAGCAGCAGCATCGGCACCACCTCCCAGCCGCTGAACGCCCCGCCCATGGCTGCCCCGACCGCAACGCGGAACAGCAGCAGCGCCGTCGCGTCGTTCAGCAGGCTCTCCCCCTCGAGGATCACCAGCACCCGCTGCGGCGGCCGGAGCTGCCGCAGCACCGCCGCGGCGGCAGAGGCATCGGGCGGCGCGACGATGGCGCCGAGGGCGATCGCCGCCGCCCAGGGCAGGCCCGGCTCGATCAGCCGCGCCACCCATGCGACGGCGAAGGCGGTGCAGAGCACGCAGACCAGCACCAGCCCACCGACCGCCCGCCAGTTCGCCCGCAGGTCGCGCGGCGAGGCGTCATAAGCCGCATCGAGGAGGGTCGGCGCGACGAAGAGGGCCAGAGCCAGCTCCGGGTCGAGCGTCACCTGCGGCAGGCCCGGCACCAGCGCCCCGACGGTGCCGGCCAGCGCCAGCAGGGCCGGGTAGGGCAGGCGGAGCCGCTTCGCCAGCACGGCCAGCAGCGCGCCCGCCAGCAGCAGGAGGATGACCGTTTCGAAGATCAGCATGCGGCACCTTCCCCGGCGGCGGCTCTCCGGTCATCCTGCCGGAAGCGGGCCCGGAGCGGCTTCCGTTCGCCCTGGCTTACGGAAGCCGCTCCTGGCTGTAACCTGACCGGGCGGATTCCGGCCAGGCAAGGCCGCCCAACCGGATTTCGCGCCCGACCATGATCCGCCATCGCCGGATGCCGGATCGGTGGTCTAGCTTGCTGTCGTGTCGCGTGATCCACGCCTCTGGCTGTTCCGGCCTTCGGCGATCACGCCCAAGCCGGGAGAGAACTGCCATGATACGCCGCCGCGCCCTGCTCGCGGGCGCACCGAGCCTGCTCGCCGCGCCCGCCCTTGCCCAATCCATCGGCGACTGGCCGAACCGGTCGATCCGCGCCGTGATCCCCTGGCCGCCCGGCGGCTCGACCGATGTGCTGGCCCGCCTGGTCTGCGAGCAGCTCGGCCAGAAGCTCGGCCAGAACTACGTGCTGGAGAACCGCCCCGGGGCCGGCGGCAATATCGGCATGGATGCGATCGCGAAAGCGGCCCCGGACGGCTACACCCAGGGCCCGGCGACCATCGCCAACCTCTCCATCGCGCAATTCCTCTACACGCGGCTCCCCTTCGACCCCGAGAAGGACTTCTCGGTCATCTCCATGCATTGGGAGTTGCCGAACGTGCTGGTGGCGCCGGCGCAGTACTGCCCGGCCAACACCGCCCGCGAATTCATCGACTGGGCCCGCAGCCGGACGAACGGCGTCTCCTTCGGCAGCCCGGGCGTCGGGACGACGGCGCATCTCTGCGGCAGCATGTTCTGCGACCGGCAGAAGATCGACGGCCAGCATGTCCCCTTCCGCGGCGCCGCGCAGATCATCCCCGCCATGCTGGCAGGCGACCTGACCTTCGCCATCGACAACCTGGCCAGCTACATCCCGGTGATCCAGGAGGGGCGGATGAAGGCCTTCGCCGTCACCAGCCCGCAGCGCTGGCCCTCGCTGCCCAATATCCCGACCATGGGCCAGGCCGGCATCCCGGATTTCGTCGTCACATCCTGGTGCGCCTGGGTCGGCCCGGCCGGGATGCCGCGGCCGATCATCGAGCGGGTGAACGCAGCGATGAAGGAGGTGGCGGAGGATCCCGCCATGCAGCGGCGCTTCGAGCAGACCGGCGCTCGCTGCGTCTGGAGCACGCCGGAGGATGCGGTGAAGCATGCCGCCAGTCAGCGGCCGATGCTCAAGGAGATGGTCCGCATCTCCGGCGCCCGGATGGACTGAGGCGGCGCCCCGCCGGGGCTACCGGTCCTGCTGGTAGCCCTGGTGGGTGGTGTTCTGCTTGATGTCGCCCTGGCGCCCCTGCTGGCCGAGGTTGCGGTCGCGGCTGGACTTCACCGCCTCGGCTGTCTGGGCGCCCATATCGCCCTCGGGGCTCTGGGCGCCGGGGCCGTGCGGGCTGCGATTGGCCGGCGGAACCGGCGGCGGATGGGCCTTGGATGACATGACGTCCCCCATGTGCTGGTGATGAGCGGCCACAACGCCGCCCTGCCTCAAGGCGTTCCCCCTGGTCATCTGCCGTGCCGCGCCGCATACCGCAGCCATGCCCGCCCCCGACACCACGCCGCTCTGGCTGAACAGCCTGTTCGTGGACCATGCCCTGCTGCGCCTCGGCTGGCGCAACTGGGGCGTGGTGGAGGCGGGGCGGCTCTACCGATCCAACCATCCGCTGCCCTGGCAGCTCCGCGCCGCGGCGCGCCGCTTCGGCCTCCGGACGGTCATCAACCTGCGCGGCGAGCGCACCAGCTGCGGTTCCGACCGGCTGGGCCGGGCGGCCGCGGAGGAACTCGGCCTCGCCCATATCGACGCGCCCTTCGAGAGCCGCGGGGCGCCGCACAAGGACCGCATCCTCCGCCTCGCCGAGATCTTCCGCACCATGCGGGAGCCGGCGTTGATGCACTGCAAGTCGGGCGCCGACCGCACCGGCCTCGCCGCCGGGCTCTGGCTGCTGCTGCAGGGGAGACCGCCGGCCGAGGCGCTGGCGCAGCTCTCGCTCCGCCACGGCCATGTCCGCCAGAGCCGCACCGGCATCCTCGATGCCTTCTTCCTCGCCTATGCAGCCGCCCATGCGCGGGAGGGCAAGCCCTTCCTCGACTGGCTGCATGAGGACTATTCCGAAGCGGCGCTGCGCGAGGCCTTCCGGTCTAAGGCCTGGGCCGACCGTCTGGTCGACGGCATCCTCCGCCGAGAATAGCCCGATCCCCGGTCAGCCTGACCATCGCCCGGCCGACCAAGGACCGGCCCTGCGGAGCCGGCGACTCATACCCTGAGTGCTTCCAACCGGGACGATCGCGGGCCAGGCAGGCAGCCCTTGCAGGGCACCGTCCGCGTCAGTTGGAAGCCGCGGACGAGCGCCACGCCGGGCTCGAATGCCTTCGCCCTCAGCGCCATCCGGGCATGCCGCGGATCATCGCAGCCGCGCCAACCCCGACCTCGGGCAGCGTCAGCAGCATGCCGGCCGGCACCGCCGCCGCGACGGCCAGCCCATGCCGTGCCAGGCGGAAGCCCCGCGCCAACCACGCCCCGACCGAGGCGCCCGCCGCCGCCTGCGCCGCATCGATCAGCGGCACCGGCGCGCCGAACCGCCGGGCGTGGCGATTTTTTGGGACGCTCCTTAACCCGGGATTCACCTCCGTCACGCTACGTCGCTGGTTGATCGCCATGATACCGCCGAGCGCCCTTCCCCCGATCGCCAGCCGAGGCACGGACTCGCCTCATCTTCGCCGGGCCGCGGATGCGCCGGCCGCTGCGCCGGGCCCGGCGCCGGCTGCGCAGCCCAATCCAAGCCTGCGGATCGACCCCTCGCTCGGCATCGTGGTGATGGAGTTCCGCGACCGCTCCGGCGCCGTCGCCGCCACCCTGCCGACGCAGCGGGAACTGGAGGCCTACCGCTCGGCCCAGCGCCGCGGACAGGAGAAGCCATAGGCCGTCACGGCGTCCAGCGAATGCCGGATCGCGGTCCGACCCGTCGCGCGGCCGCTTGGTCGCGGCCTTCGGCGGCCACGCCCTGGCCCGCGCGCAGCGTCAGCGTCGTCCGCCCCTCGGCCTGGCCCGGCGGCCGCGTTGCGGCGAGCGGGGCGATGCCGAGCACCTCCTCTTCATGCCGCATCACCCGCCGCGCCAGCTTCAGCGCCTGGTAGCAGTCGTCCGATTCGGCGAAGCTGAGTGCCTGCCGCAGCATCTCCCGCGCCAGGGCCGAGGTGGTGGCCTGCTGGAAATCGCCGATCAGCCTGCGCGCTGCCTGCAATCCGCCAGCCCGCTCCTCATCCGTGCCGATATAGGCCGTCTGCAGGGCGAAGTAGATGCGCCGCGCCGGCGTCGTCGCGGCCTCCGGCGGCATGATCTGCTTGCCGAAGAGGAAGCGCGCCTTCGCCGCGAGCTCGATCCGCGTGCGGTTGCGGAAGCGGATCGGCGCGCCATTGACGACCATCATGTCGCCCTGCCGCAATTCGAGCACCAGCGTGGACATTCTTGTTCCTTTCGGCTCCGCGTGGCGGAGAGTTGGCGGATCGTCGCATGCGCCGCTTAACGCGGACTGAAACCCGGCGGCCGGATCACCGCAGATAGCGCACAAGGCTGAGAGACCCGATCGTGCCGATCGCGTTGTAGCTGGCCTCGAGCGCGGTCTTCGTGGCCTGCATCCGGGTCAGCACCTCGGCCATGTCGACCTCCTCGATATCGGCGAGCTGCGCCTTCAACTGGTCGTGCATCTGCCCATGCCGGGTCTGCATGCTGGCGAGCTGCTGCTCGGTCTGCCCGAGCGCGCCCTGCTCGTCCGCGAGCGCGGCGGAGGCGCTTTGCAGGCCGAGGCGGATGGTGTCGGCCAGCGCCTTGAAATCTGCGGGAGAGGCGGCCTGCGCCGGGGTGAGGGCGGCGATGCTGGCAAGGCCCCGCAGCAGGTCCCGTGCCCAGGCGCCGGTGGTCTCCCCGCTCGAGGTCGCGGCCGCGTTGCGGCTGGCGAAGAGGCCGACCGGCGTCGCCGTGCCGTCGGCCGAGACCACGCTCCGCCGCGGCTCGCCGCCGCCGCGCGACGGGTCGGTGACGAAGCCGGAGAAGGGCGTGACGCCCGCGCTGTCATCGAGTGCCGCCGCCCTGGTCGCCGCCGCCACCGCCGCCGCATTGCCGCCGTCGAGCGAGCTGATGGCGGCCGCGATCTGCGCCGCCATGCCGCCGGTCGGCAGCCCGTCCGGATCGGGCACCGGCGGGTTGGCGAAGTCGCTGCCGCCGAAGAGATACTCGCCGCCCTGCTGCGCATTCAGCAGTTGCCCGACCTCGACCAGCGCCTGCCGGGCCTGGCTCGCATAGAGCGGCAGCACGTCCGGATTGTTGGCGTCGAGCTTCACCGCGATGGTGGACCCGAAGTGCCGCGCGATCTCCGCCAGCCGGCCGAGCGCATGCTGCGCCGCCTCGGTGCGCGAGAGCGCCTGGCCGATGAGCGCGCCATAGGTGTCGCGCCGCGCGATCTCCGCCCGCAGCGAGAGGGCGCGCGGCAGCTGCGGGCCGAGATCGGCCGGCTGCTCGCTCTTCAGCCCCGTCGCCTGCTGCCGCGTCAGGGTCAGCAGGCGGGCGCGCAGCACCGCGGTGTCGTTGTCGAGCCGCGCGATGGTGTCGATTCCCGGCATCGGTCCCCCTTGCTCAGCGCACCGCGCCGAGCAGCGAATCCCACATGGCCTGCAGGGTGCTGATGACCTTGGCATTGGCGGCATAGGCGTTCTGCAGCGTCACCATCCCCGCCATCTCCGCGTCGACGTCGACGCCGGAGCTGGCGGTGAAGCGGTCGTCGAGGGCGGCCTGCAGGCTGGCCGCCCGGCACTTCGCCTCCGCCGCCGCCGCGCTGTCGCCGAGCTGCGCCGCGGTGACGTTGCTGGCATAACCGGCGATCCGCGCCGCCGGCATGAAGGGCGAGGCGAGCATCCCGTCCGGCCCGAGCCCGGCACTGGCGATCGGCGGCCAAGGATTGCCCCTCGAAGCCTCGGCGCCGAGGCTCCAGTTCAGCACGCGGTCGAGCATGGTGGTGAAGCCGGCCGGCCCGCCCGGCGGGTTGGGGACGAAGCCATCCGGCCCGCCGGCGCTCGGCGTCACCGCATGGGTGCCGTCGCGCAGCAGGCCCGGGTCGGCCGAGACCGCGCTGCCGAGCCGGATGCGCCCGGCGAAGCCGACCTGCGCGCTCCCTGCATAGGGCACTGCGGTATCCGGCACCGAGCTCCCGTCGAGATCGGTGAAGAGCGTCAGCCCCTGCTGGTCGAACCGGCTGGCGAGGGTGGCGGCGAGGAGATCCGTCTCTGCCTGGTAGCGCGGCAGGGTGCGGTCGCGCATGGCCACATACTCGCCAAGCCGGCCGCCGGCGATCTGGCCGGTGACCTCGGTGCCGTTCAGCGTGATGCCCGGCAGGGTCCCGCCGCCGCCATGAAAGGCCTCGGGCGCGACGCTGGCGGGCGCCGCCGCCAGCGCATCCCGGCCCGGGTCGAGCGGCAGCACCAGCCCGCCGCGGGCGATGAGCAGCAGGTCGCCGTCCGGCCGGCGGACCGCCTGGAGCTCCAGGCTCTGGGCAAGGGCGGCGATCGCCTGGTCGCGCTGGTCTTCGAGCCCTGCCCGGTCCCCGCCGGTGCCGGACTTGATCTGGATGGTGAGGGTGGCGATCTGCCGCAGCGCCGCATTGGCCGCCGCGACCTCGGTGACGATGCCGTCCTGCGCCTGCTGCCGCGCCGCGCCGATCGCCGCCGCGACGTCGTTCAGCCTTCGGGCGACGGTGCCGGCGGCCGCCAGTGCCGCGCGCTGCTGCCCGGCATCGGCCGGTGAGCCATGCAGCGCGGTGAAGGCGGTCGACAGCGCCGCCACCGCATCGCCGAGCGTCGCGCCGTCGCCGGTCGTGCCATGCGCCCGGGCGATGCCGGCCAGCAGCTCCTCGCGCGTCATGGCGGCGGCGGCGGCGCCGCGGCTCTGGTCGAGCCGGCCGAGCAGGGCGAGGTCGACCGCACGCTGCGTGTCGCCGCTGCGCAGCCCCGCCGGCATGTCGGCGACGACCAGCGATTGCTGCGGCACCGTCTTCCGCACATAGCCCGGCGTCTCCGCATTGGCGACGTTCTGCGAGGCCTGCGCCAGGCTGCGCTGGACGGCGGCGAGGCCGCTGCGGGCGATGCCGAGGGCGAGGTCGAGGCTCATCGCTCAGCCCCCTGCCTCAGCGCCGCATGTTGATGGTGTCCTGCAGCAGCTCGTCGGTCGCGCTGACGACCTTGGTGTTGGCCGTGTAGGCACGCTGGGCGACGATCAGCTTGCTGAACTCGCTAGCGATGTCGACATTCGAGCGCTCGATCGAGCCGACCACGATCTTGCCGACACCGTTGGAGGCGGCGTCCGTCACCCTCGCCTCGCCCGAATCCGGCGTGCGCATGAAGGCCTGGCCGTCAAGGCGCTGCAGCTTGTCCGGGTCGTTGAAGGCGACGAGCGGCACGCGGGCGATGACGCGGCTCTGCCCGTTGTCGTAGTTCACCGCGACATCGCCGTTGGTGCGCATGCTGAGCGAGGAGAAGGCGCCGAGCGGCACGCCGTCCTGCGTCAGATTGCGCAGCGCGAATTCGGAGCCCTCATACTGGGTCAGCCCCACCGCCCTGCCGAACTGCCCGAGCGAGAGGGAGACGTGCTGCGGCCCCTGGCCGAAATCGACGCTGAAGCTGACGACGGCCGGGTCGCCCTCGGCGAAGGTCGCGGGCACGGTCATGGCGCTGGCGGCACCGAAGGAGCCGATCGTCCCGTCGGCGACCGGCGGCGAGGACGTGGCTCCGAAATTCAGCTCAACCGTCCGTGTCGTCGGCGCGATGTCGTCCGGCACGGTGACCTCGAGCGTCCAGCTATTGGCCGCGAGGCCCGGGCTGAAACTCAAATCGACCGTGTGGAGGCGGCCGAGCGTGTCGTAGAGCTGCGCCTGGGCGCCGACCGCGCCCGTCGGCAGCGTAGCCGGGAGGTTGGCGGCGAGCTCGATCTGCTTAGTGGCGATCGGGTTGAAGACCTGCTGGTTCACCCGGATCGGCTCGATGGTCGTGCGGTCCGGGTTGCCGCCGGCACCGACCGGCCAGCCCTTCAGGTAGTAGCCCGATCCATTCGTGAGATAGCCATCGGCATCCCGGCTGAAGTCGCCGGCCCGGCTGAAGAACTGCCGCTCGTCGAAGACCAGCTGGCCGTTCACCGAGCCCTTCGCCTGGGCCACGCTGAAGAAGCCCTGGCCGCCGATCGCCATGGCGAGCGGGTTCTCCGACTGCTCGATCGTGCCCTGCACCGTGTTGGTATAGGCGGGTGCGGCGATCGTCGCCCCGGGCAGGTTGTTCGTCTGGCTCGAGGAGGTGATGTAGGAGATGAAGTTGGTGTCGACCCGCTTGTAGCCGACGGTCTGGCTATTGGCGATGTTGTCCGAGATGTTGCCGAGCGAGCGGCTTTGCGAGGTCAGGCCGCTGATGGCGGCGGTGAGCGAGCCGAAGAGGGACATGGTCGGGCCTCCGTCATCCAGGGGCCGGCCACCGCGTGCTCGGCGGGGCTCGGCCTTCGTCGGGCGGGCATCGCAGGCGGCGTGCCAGCGCCGGGGCGGGCCAGCCCTGCCGGTCCTGCCGGCCGGCCGGCAGGCTTTGCCGGGCATGCGGCGGAGGCTGCCGCCTGGGGGCGCCACAACGCTGGCCCGCGCTTCGCACCGGTGGAGCGCCGCTGGACGGATCGCCATGGACCCAACCGCCTTCCTGCCGTCGCTGACGGCCTCGCCCTCCGTCCTTGCCACGGCGAGGCCGCCCGAGGCCGGCGCCGAGGATTTCGCCGCCTTGCTGTTGCGCGCCGGCCAGTTCCCGGTGGAGATGGCCGCGCCGGGGGCCACGCCGGCAACGGCGCCCGGGCCGACCTCAGCCCCCGGCTCGCCTGCCATGATGTCGTCGCCCGGCCTTCCGGCGGCGGTCGGCATCCGCCCGCCATCGGCGGATCACCCCCTGCCTCCATCCCGCGGCCGGCGTGCCGGCGCCCGAGCTGTCCGAACCTCCGGCCGAGGCCGCATCCGATGACGCCGAGGCGACCGGGCCCGAGGCTGCTGCACAGCCGGCGACGCCGGAGATCGCGGCCATGATGCAGGCTGGCCTCCTGACGCTACCGGTCCCGTCGCCTCCGCCCTCGGCCACCCTAGCGCAGGCGACGGCGAGCGCTCCGGCCAGCGGTACCGAGGTCATGCCCGAGAAGGGCATCCTCATCAGCACCCCGCCGGGCGCCGAGGCACTGCCGGCCGCCTTGCCGGGCGAGGCGCCATCCGACCCGGCCGGCCTCGCTGCGGCCTTGGCCACCCAGCTTGCCGCTGCTGCGAGGCCGTCGCCTGGCAAACCAGCTCCGGCGAGCCCCACCCCGCCCCGCCGGGAGCCCGTGGCCGCGCAGCCAGCCTTGGCCGAGCCCACCTCGCCATCCGTCGTGCCCACGACGCCGGCTCCCGTTCTCCCGACGCCCCCGGCCGCATCGCCCGGTGAGCCGCAGCCGCCGCCCATGCGCGACCGGCCGATGGCCGTCGCCGCCGCCCTCGGCCAGGCCATGGCGGCGGAGCAGGGGACGAACGCCGCCGCCATGCCGGAGCCGCCGCCCATGCAGGAGCGGAATGCCGCGGCGCCGGCCCTCGCGCCGCCGGCCCCACATCGGCCCGTCGAGCTGGCCGAGTCATCGCCCGAACCGCCCCAGCCGGGTCCGTCCGGGCCGGTCCCGCCCGGACCGGTGCCGGCGCCCCTGGCAGCCGCCGCAGCCGACAGTGCCGCGCCGGTCGCCACGGCCGCCGCTCCTCCGCCGCCGGCCCGCCAGGTGGCGCAGGTGACGATCGCCCTCGCCATGGGTCATGGCCGGGCTCCGCGCCTCACCGTGGCGCTAGAGCCGGAGGCCCTCGGCCGGGTCGAGATCCGCGTCGAGCGCGGCGCGGAGGGCGAGGCGGCCTCGGTCCAGATCCTTGCCGAGCGGCCGGAGACCCTCGCCCTGCTGCAGCGCGATGCGCGGGAGCTCGACCGCACCCTGGCCCAGGCCGGCGTCGTGCTCGCCAGCGGCGGCATGCAGTTCGGCCTGTCGGGCGACCAGGGCGGCCAGCCGCAGGAGCAGCGCCCGCAGCAGCAGGGCGGCGGCAAGGGCGGCGATCAGGCCAGGCGGGCACCGCCCGCCGCGGCCGGTCCGGTCCAGGCCACGCTCAGCACCCTATCCCTTCTCGATATCGCAGTCTGACGGAGCAGAACCGATGAGTGGCAGCATCCAGGGCACCACGGGCGCGGGCGGCACCGCCGCCGCCGCGACCAAAGGCGCGACCGGCCTCGCCGGCGACTTCAACACCTTCCTCACCCTGCTGACGACGCAGCTGCAGAACCAGGACCCGACCAAGGCGATGGACACCAACGAGATGACGAACCAGCTCGTCTCCTTCGCCGGCGTCGAGCAGCAGATCGCCATGAACACCAACCTGACCAAGCTGATCGGCCTGCAGCAGGGCGCCCAGCTCACCGCCGCGGCGCCGCTGATCGGCGAGCGGGTGGAGGTGGAGAGCAACCGGCTCAGCCTGCAGAACGGCAGCGCCACGCTCCGCCTGCCGGCGGCCGGCACGGCGCAGCAGGCGGTGGTCCGCATCCTCGATTCCGGTGGCCGCGTCCTGCGGCAGGACACGGTGAAGCTCGGCAGCACGGGCCAGGACTGGCACTGGGACGGCAGGACCGCCACCGGCCAGCGCCTGCCGGACGGGGCCTATGGCTTCGCCGTTGCCGGGCTCGATGCGCAGGGCGGCGCGCAGACCGTCGCGGCCACGGTGATCGGCACGGCGACCGCGGCGAAGCGCCCCTCGGGCGGCGACCTCCAGCTCCAGCTCGGCGCGCTCTCGGTGGGCTTCGATGCCATGCGCGGCATCGCCGGCCGGTAGCCGGTCAGCGCGCCGGCGGCGGGGCCGCGGCCGGCGCGGGCGAGGTCGTCGGCGGCGCGCTCAGCGTATTGGCGACGACGGTGCGCACGCCGGGCGCCGCCTCCTCCGCCGCGGCATAGGCGATGTCGCCCCAGAGCCCGCGCAGGCGGCCGTTCGGCACCTCGTTGATCTGCACGACGCGGCCGAGCTCCTCGCCATCGCGCCGGCTGACGATCCACTGGATCTCGACCCGCTGCTGCGCCGGGGAGGCGGCCGGGGCGATGACCACATCGCCCTCCACCGCATAGCCCGCGCCATCCGCCACGTCCTGCACGACGAAGCCCTCATTGCCGAGGAACTCCCGCATCCGCATGGCGAGCGCCTGGTTGCCGTCGCCCGTCGCGCCCCTCACGCCCGCGAGGCGGATGCGCGGCGGCCCGCCGGCGATGGATTGCGGGTCGGTCGCCTTCCGCGCCGCCTCCACCTGCAGCAGCAGGCGGCCGAGATTGGGCGCCGCCTGGGCGGCGACATCGGTGAAGAGCTCCGGCGTCGGCTCGGCCCAGCGGGCGAGCGGCACGGGGTTGCCCTGGCTCGCCGCCTGCACCTTGCCGTCCCCATCGACGAGGCGGAAGCGCGGCACCACCACTTGGCCCTGGCGCTCGGCGGCGATGTCGACGCGCCAGTCGAGCGGCAGCGGCGCCGGCGTGGCGACGGCCGGGATCTCCTCTGCCTGCAGCGCCTCGGCCATCTTCCCGGCGAAGCTGCGCGCCCCCTCGTCGTTCAGCAGCGCCTCGGTCGGCGGCGGCACGGCGAGGCGGATGGCGAGCGGCACGGCCAGCCGCTGCGCCTCCGCGCCAGGCCGGCCGCGGAAGGGCTGCGGCAGGTCGCCACAGGCGCCGAGCAGCACGGGCAGGATGAGCAGCAGCCTAGAGAAGTTCACATGCGGCCATGATGGTGGAAAGCGTGAGCAGGAAGAACTGGACCATATAGGGCATGGCTCAGGCCGCGATGCTGATGGCGGAGAGCTGGTGCCCGATCGGCCCGCCCCCTACCAGGGTGCGTCGGCGATGGCTGAAGAATCTCTGTTCGTTGGACAGCGTGTCGGTGCCGGCCGTCTCCACCACTGCGACGCCCGCGGATGTCAGCCGGGCGGCGCAGTAGCCGGCGAGGTCGAATTGCCAGCGCTCCTCCCGCCGTCCGGGGGCGAAGTGCCGCGCATCCTCCGGGGCGCGCGCCAGCACGGCCTCGCGCAGGTCGGGCCCGACCTCATAGCTCGCCTGGCCGATGCAGGGGCCGACCGCGGCCAGCATCCGTGCCCGGCTTGCGCCGAGCCCTTCCATGGCATGGATCGTGGCCTCGATCACCCCATCCACCGCCCCGCGCCAGCCGGCATGGGCGGCGCCGATGACGCCCGCCTCCGGCTCGGCGAAGAGCACCGGCGCGCAATCCGCGGTGACGATGCCGAGCAGCACGCCCGCGCGCCGCGTCACCACGGCATCGGCGCGCGGCCCCTCGCCCTCGCGCCAGCCCTGCTCGCCGACCTCGGCGACGGCGATACCATGCACCTGCGTCAACCCGTGCAGCGCGCTGGCCGGCAGGCCGAGCGCATCGGCGGCGCGGCGGCGGTTCTCCCGCACCCTCTCGCGGTCGTCCTGGCCGGAAAGGGAGCAGTTGAGCGCCGCCCAGGGGCCCTCCGACACCCCGCCCAGGCGGGTGAAGAAGCCATGCCGCAGGCCGGCGACGGCGGCGAGCGCGGGGGTGGTGAGGAATTCGGCGGAACTCATGCTGGCTCGAAGCCCGGAGGATTGGCGAGCCCCGGATGACACAGGCAGAGCGCCTTGAACAGCCGCCCCATCCCCTCCGGCGCCACCAGCCGCTCGGCGCCCGAGAGGATCAGCCCGGCGGAGCGGGGGTTGGAGCGGGCGAGGATGGCGGCCCGGCTCATCAACCCGAGCCGCTGCAGGAAAAGCCCCATCGGCAGCGGGCCATGCACGGCGCCTCCGGCCTGCCGCGCCGCCGCGGCGAGGGCAGGGAAGGGGACATGGGCGGTGATGTCGACGCTGCCAGGCTCGGCCAGCGGATCGGCCCGGCCATGGGCGGCCATGGCCTGGAGGCTGTCGCCGAAGCCTGATCCGGCCGGGCCGTAGTCGATGACGAGCGCCGCCCCGCCCTGCCGGCACAGCCGCTCGCCAAGCTGACGGGCGATGGCGAGGCCGGGCTCGGAAACCTCATGGATGGCGCCCTCCGGCGCTGCCTCGGGCAGGAGAGGGGCTGCCTCGGCGGGCTGCTCGACGAAGCCGCCTGCGGCGACGAAGCGCTCCTGCCAGGCCTCCCCCCGCCGGACGAACTGGCGGATCGGCAGCGCGTCGAAGAACTCGTTGGCGATGACGATGGCAGGGCCGGGCGGCACCGCGTCTGCCCGCTCATGCCAGGTTGCCCCCGGCAGCCGCGCCGCCTGGGCCGCCCGCAGCGCCGGCGAGGTCTCGACGAGGTGGACCTTCGCCGCGGCGCGGAAGGCCGGCACCATCTCGGCCACGGCCCGCAGCGCATCCGCCATCAGCGTTCCGCGCCCGGGGCCGAGCTCCACCAGCCGCAGCGGCGCCGGCGCGCCCATCATCTGCCAGGTGACGGCCGCCCAGAGGCCGAGGCATTCGCCGAAGGCCTGCGAGATCTCGGGCGCGGTGGTGAAGTCGCCGCCGCGGCCGAAAGGGTCGCGCCCGGCGTAATAGGCCGAAGCGGCCCGCGCCATGAACCGGTCGAGGCGTTCCGGCGCGCTCAGGCCACCGCCTCCTGCCGCGGCCTCGCCCGCAGCATCAGCCAGGCGCCGGCCAGGATCATCGGCACCGACAGCAGCTGCCCCATCGTCGCGCCGGCGAAGAGGAAGCCGAGGAAGGCATCCGGCTGGCGGAAGAACTCGCCGATGAAGCGCGCCACGCCATAGCCGGCGAGGAAGGCGCCGGCGACGAAGCCCCGCCGCGCCCGGATCGCCGGGTTGTGGACCAGCACCTGCAGCAGGATGAAGAGCAGCACGCCCTCCATCCCCGCCTGGTAGAGCTGGCTCGGGTGCCGCGGCTCCGGCCCGCCGGTCGGGAAGACCATGGCCCATGGCACGTCGCTCACCCGCCCCCAGAGCTCGCTGTTGATGAAATTGGCCAACCGGCCGAGGCAGAGGCCAATCGGCACGACCGCCGTCACCCGGTCGCCGAAGGCCAGCGCATCGAGCTTCTCCTGCCGGCAGAACAGGAAGATCGCCACGATCACCCCGAGCGCCCCGCCATGGAAGCTCATTCCCCCTTCCCAGACCTTGAGGATGTCGAGCGGGTTCGAGAGGTAGTGGCCGGGGCGGTAGAACAGCACGTAGCCGAGGCGCCCGCCGATGATGATGCCGAGCGTCGTCCAGGTGACGAAGTCGTCGATCTGCTGCCGCGTCGCCACCTCGGGCCGGAGCGCCACCAGCCGCCGCGCCAGCCACCAGCCGCCGAGGATGCCGGCAATGTAGGCCAGCGCATACCAGCGGATGGCGAGCGGCCCGATCTGGACCAGCACCGGGTCGATGATCGGGAAGGGGATGGCGAGGAGCATCAGCGATACGGGTCCGGCTGGGTGAGGAAATCCTGCACGGTGCGGCGAACCCCCTCTTCCAGCGATGTCATCTGCGCGTTGAAGCCTGCCGCGCGCAGCCGGTCCAGCGGCGCCTCGGTGAAATACTGGTACTTGCCGCGCAAATCCTCGGGCATGTCGATGTAGCGGATATCCGCCTCGCGCCCGAGCGCCGCGTACATGGCCTCCACCAGCGCCCGGAAGCTCCGCGCCCGGCCGGAGCCGAGGTTGAAGAGGCCCGAGGCCTGCGGGTTGTCCAGCAGCCAGAGCATCACCGCGACGCAGTCGTCGACATGGACGAAGTCGCGCTGCTGCTCGCCATCGGCGATGCCCGCGCGGTCGGAGCGGAAGAGCGTTGCCGCCTCGCCCCGCATCACTTGCCCGAACTTGTGGAAGAGGACGCTCGCCATCCGCCCCTTATGCGCCTCGTTCGGCCCGTAGACGTTGAAGAAGCGCAGCCCGGCCCATTGCGGCGGCGCCGGGCGGCCGCGGCGCAGCAGGTCGGCCACGCGCCGGTCGAAGGCGAGCTTCGACCAGCCATAGAGGTTGAGCGGGCGGAGCTGCGCCAGGGCCTCGGGCGAGGCATCGTCCTCGAAGCCGAGGGAGCCGTCGCCATAGGTCGCCGCCGAGGACGCGTAGAGGAAGGGGATGCCCCGCATGGCGCAGACCTCCCAGAGCCGAAGGGAGAGGGTGAGGTTGGTCGCCGCCACCAGGTCTCCATCGGTCGCGGTCGTCGCGCTGATGGCGCCCAGATGCAGCACGGCCGCGAGCGGCGGCGCCGAGGCCAGGAACCCCTCCAGCTCCTCCGGCGGCAGGATTCCGGCGATCGGGTGCTTGGCGAGGTTGCGCCATTTCTCGCCCCCGCGCAGCCGGTCGGCCACCATCACCTCCGCCCCGCGGTCACAGAGCGCGGCGACGAGGTTGGAGCCGATGAAACCTGCCCCGCCGGTGACGAGATACATCTCCGCGATCCCCAAAGCCGGCCCGCCGAATGGTGGCACCGAGCGGCGGGGGGTATAGGCCGCGGCGACGCAGGCTGTGAAGGGGAACGGGTCCATGGACGACACGGGTAGCGGTGGCCGCAAGCGCGGCGGCTTGTTCGACGATCTCGCCGGGGTGGCGGGGGGCGCCTTCTCGGCGCTGGCCGGGGCGCGGACCGAGTTGGAGGCCGCGGTGCGCAGCCAAGTGGACCAGATGGTCCAGCGGTTGGAGCTGGTGAAGCGGGAGGAGCTGGACGCGGCGATGGAGCTCGCCCGCCGCGCCCGCGAGGCGCAGGAGGCGCTCGAGGCGCGCGTCGCCGCGCTGGAGGCCCAGCTGGGCGGGGGCGCCGGGACCCCTGCCTCGACGGAGGCGACATCCGGTGAGACATTACCCAATACCGAGACCCCGCCCAGCGCCCCGGGCGAGCCGCCGCCGATCAGCGGCACGATGAAGAACCCGCCGCCCATCGGCGGCGGCTGAGGGCGTTTCGAGCTGGTCTCGCAACGCTCGCGCAACCGTCGGGCTTGCAGGCGCGTTTGCCCCCTGGGTATCCTAGCCCTGGTGGTCCCGCTCAGCCGATTCACCCAAGATGTCGGGTGAGCGGGGGTGCCGCAGACCAGTGAGGAGGTGCGCGATGTCAGGCTTGCTGGCCCTCGAGCGCGAGCATGCGACCAACCCCCTCGATGTCCTCGAACAGATCGTCGCCGCCAACGAATGGGCCTTCGAGCGCCGTTCGGATGGCGAGATGGCGGCCGAGGCACCGGGAAAATGGTGCGATTACGGCCTCTACTTCTCCTGGTCGGCGGAGATCAGTGCCATGGGCTTCTCCTGCGCCTTCGACATGAAGGTGCCGCCCGAGGCCCGCGGCAAGCTCTTCGAGCTGCTGGCCCTGGCCAACGAGAAGCTCTGGATCGGGCATTTCGGCATCGAGTCCGACGAGGGGGTGCCGGTCTTCCGCCACTCCGTCCTGCTGCGCGGCGCCCCGGGGGCGAGCGCGGAGAGCCTGGAGGACATGGTCGACATCGCGCTCACCGAGTGCGAGCGCTTCTTCCCGGCCTTCCAATTCGTCCTCTGGGGCGGCAAGAGCCCGGCTGAGGCGCTCCAGGCCGCCATGCTGGACTGCGTCGGCGAGGCCTGACAGCTTCTCCCCCGTCGGATTCGCCTGGGGAGGACTGTCGATGAGCGCCGAAGCGCTGCCCCCGCTGCTGCTGGTCGGCTGCGGGAAGATGGGTGGGGCCATGCTGGCCGGCTGGCTGGAGAATGGCCTCACCGATGCCGTGGTGGTGGAGCCGCATGCCCCGGCCGCCGCGCCCTTCGCCAGCCGCGTGACGGTCGTCGGCAGCCCGGCCGCCATCCCGGCCGGCTTCCGCCCCGGCGCGGTTGTGCTCGCCATCAAGCCGCAGGAGGCGCCGGCGACGCTGCCGGCCTTCGCCCCGCTGGCCGGGCCGGGGACGCTCTTCATTTCCATCATGGCCGGGCGCAGCACCGGCGGCATGCGGGCCCTGCTCGGCGAGGCGACGCGGATCGTCCGTGCGATGCCGAACACCCCTGCCGCCGTCCGCCAGGGCTTCACCGTCGCCTTCCCCGGCCCGGGCGTCAAGTCGGCGCAGCGGGCGCTGGCGGACCGGCTGCTCTCGGCCATCGGCGAGACCGCCTGGGTGGAGGAGGAGGGGCTGATCGACCCCGTCACCGCCGTCTCCGGCGGCGGCCCCGCCTATGTCTTCCTCCTCGCCGAGCTGATGGAGGCGGCCGCCGTCGAGCAGGGCCTGCCGCCCGAGCTGGCCCGGCGGATGGCCCGCGCCACGGTCGCCGGCTCCGGCGCCCTGCTGGCGGCGAGCGCGGAGGACAGCGCCCAGCTCCGCCGCAACGTCACCAGCCCCAAGGGCACCACCGAGCGTGCGCTCGCCGTGCTGATGGCGAGCGAGGCCTGGCCGGCGCTGATGTCCCGCGCCATCGCCGCGGCCACCGAGCGTTCACGCGAACTGGCGGGCTGACCCCTATCCTTCCGCCGCCGGCATCCCCACACTCAGCGCCATGAGCGAGATGCAGGATATCGAGGCGCGGCTGGTCGCCGGCCTCTGGCAGGTGGTCGCCGTGCATGGCTGGGCGGGGCTGTCGATGCGGCGGGTTGCCGCCGCCTCGGGCGTCGCCCCGGCCGAGATTAGACGGCGCTGCCCGACGCCGCACCACCTGCTGATGCTGCATGGCCGCCTGGTCGATCAGGCGGTGCTGGAGGGGGTGGTGCCCGATGCGCCCGACGACAACGCCCCGCGCGACCGGGTCTTCGACGTCATCATGCGGCGGATCGACGCCCTGCAGCCGCACCGCGCCGGCATCATCCGCCTTCTCGAGGACCTGAGGACCGACCCGCTGCTGGCGCTCGCGCTACTCTCCGCCCTGCCGGGCTCCATGGCCTGGATGCTGGAGGCGGCGGGGCTCGGCTCGGGCGGGATCGCCGGCCTCGCCCGGGCCAAGGGCCTGACCGCGGTCTGGCTGGCGACCCTCCGTGCCTGGGCAAGGGACGACACGGCCGATCTCGGCGCGACCATGGCGGCACTTGATCGCGCCCTCGACCGTGCCGAACAGGTTGCCCGCGCGTTGCGGCTGCAGCCGGGCGACACCACCGGCGCCCCGGATGCCTCGATGCTTTGACCGGCCATGAGCCGGGCCTTAGGCTCCGGGATCACGAAACAGAGCGGAGGATACCATGCCAGATCCGATGGGCTTCAAGCCGGACACCGACATCATGCGCATGCTGGCGGAGTTCCGCGTGCCCGGCATGCCGGACATGGAGGCGCTAGCCGCCGCGCAGCGCCGCAACCTGGAGGCGCTTTCCGCCGCCAACCGCGTCGCGCTCGAGGGCGCGCAAGCGGTCGCCCGGCGGCACATGGAGATCCTGCAGTCCGCCATGTCGGAAATGACCGACGCGGTGAAGTCGCTCTCCGCCCAGGAGAGCCCGCAAGCCAAGGCGGCCCGGCAGACCGAGCTGCTGAAGAGCGCCTATGAAAAGGCGGTCGGCAACATGCGCGAGGTCGCCGACCTCATCCAGAAGTCGAATACCGAGGCGTTGGCCCTGCTCAACACGCGCTTCACCGAGGCGATGGACGAGGTGAAGGCGCTCGTCGCCAAGCAGGGTTAGGGCAAGCTCCCCGGTGGGTGGGAACCCTCCGGAGAGGGGGCTTGCCCGCCGGAGGGAAGGCGGCCCTAGACCCTGGTCGCCATGGCGATGGCCGGCGCCTGTCGCGCCGTTGCCAGCCGCCCGGCCGCGCCATAGGCGCCGGAGCCGCTGCGCGGCAGCGCCGCCCCGGCGATGGTCTCGATCACCTTGGACTGGATGGCGATGGCACGTTCCAGCAGCCTCCGGTTCTCCTCGCCGAGCTGCTGCAGCCGGGCGGTGAGGTCGGAGGCGGTGGCGCGCTGCTCCCCCTCCGCCCGCGCGCCGAGCTTCCGCGTGGTGGCGAAGGCGGCGGCGAAGGCATCCGCCGCCTGCATCTTGGCCGTGGCGAGGCCGGCCGCGCGGGGCAAATCGAGCGCCGCGAGCGCCTCGTTCTCGGCGCGCAGGGCCTCGGCCAGGCGCTGGCCGGCGACGAGCAGGGCATCCATCATCGGGTCTGGTCCTCCCTTCGGGCGCCGGCGGCCTGCCAGCGCAACATCTCCCTGAGCACCGCATCGCCGAGGCCGAGCCCATGGCCGGAGCGGCTGGCGGCCTTCGCCATCTCGTCGACCAGCATGGGCTGCCACTGCGCCTCGGCCGCGCCGCCGCCGAAGCGGCTTCGGGGGAGGGTGGCGAAGATCGGCTGCAGCATCTGGCCGAGCGCCTGGGCCTCGAAGGCCTGGGCGGCGCGGCGGAGGGCCGGCGGAGCGGAGACGGGGGTCATCAGCGAAGCTCCATCTCGGCCTGCAGCGCACCGGCGGCCTTGATCGATTGCAGGATGGCGATGAGGTCGCGCGGCCCGACGCCGAGCGCATTCAGCCCGCGCACCAGCTCCTGCAGCGACACGCCGCCGGAGAGCAGCCCGACGCGGCGCTGCGCTTGGTCGTCCACCTCGATATTCGTGCGCGGCACCACCACTGTCTCTCCCTGGGCGAAGGGGTTGGGCTGCGCCACCTGCGGCGTCTCGGTGATGCGGATGGTAAGGTTCCCCTGGGCGATGGCGACCGTCGAGACCCGCACATTCGCCCCCATCACGATGGTGCCGGATGCCTCCTCGATGACGACCTTCGCCACCTGGTCCGGCTCGACGCGGAGCTGCTCGATCTGGGCGAGGAAGCCGACCGGGTCCCGCCCGACCATCGCCACCGCCACGGTGCGCGGATCGGTGGCGACGGCCGAGGTGCTGCCGGTCGACTGGTTGATGGCGGCGGCGATGCGCCGTGCCGTCGTCATGTCCGGGTTGCGGAGGGAGAGGCGGATATTGGGCCGCCCGGCAAGGCTGTAGGGGACCTCCCGCTCGACGATGGCGCCGGAGGCGATGCGCGCGCTGGTCGGCACGCCGCGCTGGATGCTGGTAGCCGCGCCGCGCGCCGCGACCGCGCCGGTGGCGACCGCGCCCTGCGCCACCGCATAGACCTCGCCATCGGCGCCGAGGAGCGGCGTCACCACCAGCGTGCCGCCCTGGAGGTTGGTGGCGTCGCCGAGCGCCGAGACGGCGATGTCGATCCGGCTGCCGGGCCGGGCGAAGGCCGGCAGGTTGGCCGTCACCATCACCGCGGCCACGTTGCGGGTGTCGAGCCGCGCCTCGTTGTCGCGGGTGTTGACGCCGAGCCGCTCCAGCATGCCGATCAGCGATTGCCGGGTGAAGATCGCTGTCCGCAGCCGGTCGCCCGTGCCGGCGAGGCCGACGACGAGGCCGTAGCCGACGAGCTGGTTGTCCCGCACCCCCTCGACATCGGCGATGTCCTTGATGCGGACGGATTGCGCCGCGGCCGGGCCGGCCAGGAGACAGGCGCCGATGGAGGCTGCTGCCAGCACGGCAGCCCAGGCGATCTTCGCCCTTGCGAAAGCTTTCTTGGCCAAGCTGCACCTTGTCGGACACATCGCCCCCGGCGTCGCAACCGCCATGCCAGGCGCTGCGGGGGGTGGGCCGGCAAGGCTTGCCGGGCAGGGGTCCGGCCTTGCCGGTCGATGGGCAGAAGGAGGTTCGGGATGCAGGGGATCGGCAGGCTGGGCAGCATCGGCACGGCGGCCCCGGCGCGGGGCAGGGCCCGCGCCGGGGCAGGCGGCTTCCGCATCGCGGCGGAGGGCGGCGAGGAGGCGCGGGAGGCAGCGGATGCCGGCGGCATCGCCCCCGCAGGCCTCGGCCTGCTCGCCCTGCAGGAATACGGGCGTGAGGCCGAGCGGGACGGGGCCGCGCATCGCCGGGCCACGGATATCCTGGCGGAACTGACCGCGCTGCAATGCGATATGCTGGGCGGGAAGCCGCTGGACGCCGCCCGCTTGCGCCGTCTGGTGGAGTCGGGAGAGGCAGGGGCCGACCCTGCGTTGCAGGAGCTGGTGCAGGGGGTCGTTCTGCGCGCGCAGGTGGAATTGGTGCGCCGCGGCTTGGATGGACCTATGGCCTTTGCGTGAAAACCGCCTTCCGCCAGCAATTTGCGGTATCGCAACCCCTTGGCTTCCGACCGGGCCCGCCTGTATGGTCCGGCCGCGATCAAGGGGCCGGGCGGCGTGCCTGGGCCCCCAAGCGGAATGGGGCCGTCCAGACAATGTTGATCACCCTCCCGCCCGATTACCGTCCGACCGACGACGAAGAGTTCATGAATCCGCGGCAACAGGAATATTTCCGCCAGAAGCTGCGGCGCTGGCGGCTCGACCTGTTGCGCGAGGCGGGAGACACGCTGGCGAGCCTCTCCGCTGGCGGCATCTCGGAGGCCGACCTGACCGACCGGGCGAGCGTCGAGACCGACCGCGCCCTTGAGCTCCGCACCCGCGACCGGGCGCGCAAGCTCATCTCCAAGATCGACCAGGCGCTGGAGCGGATCGAGAACGGCACCTACGGCTATTGCGAGGAGAGCGGGGAGCCGATCGGTCTCCGCCGCCTCGAGGCGCGGCCGATCGCCACCCTCTCGATCGAGGCGCAGGAGCGCCACGAGCGGATGGAGCGGGTCCACCGCGACGATTGAGGCTTCGGGCGCCGACCGGCGCCGATTGACAGCCCCTGCCTTGCCGGGGAGGCTTGGGCCTGGGAGGAACCCCATGCGCCCGATCACCCGGCGGCCCTTGCTGGCCGCGCTGCTCGCGGCCCCAGCCATCGCCCGCGCGCAGCCGGCCTGGCCGCACCGCCCGGTGCGGGTGGTGGTGCCCTTTCCGCCCGGCGGTTCCAATGATGTCGTCGCCCGGCCGCTGGCGGAGCGGCTGCAGGCCCGGTTGGGCCAGCCTTTCGTCGTCGAGAATCGTGGCGGCGCGGGCGGGGCGATCGGCGCCGGGCAGGTCGCGCAGGCCCCGGCGGACGGCTACACGCTGATGGTCACCTCCTCCTCCTTCGCGACCACCGCGATCCTGCAGAAGCCGGGCTGGGACGCAGAGGCGAGCTTTGACGCGGTGGCGCTGCTGGCGCGCGCGCCCTTCTTCATCATGGTCAACCCGGCCTTCCCGGCGCGCAGCGTCGCCGAGCTCGTGGCGCTGGCGAAGGCAAGGCCCGGAAGCATCGACTACGCCAGCTCCGGCGCGGGCGGGATCAACCACTTCATCTCCGAGTATTTCTGCCAACGGGCGGGGATCCGCATGAACCATGTCCCCTATCGCGGCACGGCGCCGGCGGTGACGGATCTCGTGGCGGGGACCATCCCGGTGATGATCACGACCGTCGCCAGCGCCAATGCCGCCATCCGCGACGGGCGCGTGCGCGTCATCGCGGCGACCGCGCCCGTGAGCGGAAACGGGGGCGGCGGGCTGCCGCCGGAGGTGCCGCCAGTGCCCTTGGTGACGGAGGCCGGCATCGACTACGAGGCCGCCATCTGGTGGGGCCTGCTCGCCCCGCATGGCCTGCCGGCCGGGACGCGCGCCGCCATCCATGCCGCAGTGGGCGGCGCGCTTGGCGATGCCGCCCTGGCCCGCGTCTATGCCGCCGAAGGCGCGACGCCCTCCCCGGTCGGGCCGGAGGCGTTTCCCGCCATCCTGAAGGCCGATCTCGCGCGCTGGCGCGAGGTGGCGCGCATCGCGGATATCCGCGCCGAATGACCCCGCACCACCGCGAGTTCGACCCGGCCGCGACCGGTGCGCTGCACGGGGTCCGGGTGCTCGATCTGTCGCGCCTCGTCGCCGGCAACGTGCTGACCAAGGTGCTGGCCGACCATGGCGCCGAGGTGATCAAGCTCGAGCCGCCCGAGGGCGACACGCTGCGCGCCTGGCGCATCCGCGGCATCTCCACCACCTGGAAGACGCTGAGCCGCAACAAGCTCTCGGTCTGCCTTGCGTTGCGCGACCCGCGTGCGGTGGAGGTGGTGAAGCGCCTGGCGCGCGACGCGGCGATGCTGGTGGAGAGCTTCCGCCCCGGCGTGCTGGAGGCGATGGGCCTGGCGCCCGAGGTGCTGCTCGCGGTCAACCCGCGGCTCGTCATCGTGCGCATCAGCGGCTGGGGGCAGGATGGGCCTTTTCGGCACAAGCCGGGCTTCGGCACGCTGGTCGAGGGCTATGCCGGCTTCGCCGCGGTCAACGGCTTCGCCGACCGCGAGCCGGTGCTGCCGCCGATGTACATGGCCGATGGCTATGCCGGGCTCTATGGCGCGGCGACTGCGATGATCGCGCTGCGCCACGCGGAGGCGACGGGGCAGGGGCAGGTGATCGACCAGACGCTCTTCGATCCCATCCATGTGATGATGGAGCCGCAGCACGCCAACTGGCAGCTCACGCAGGAGCTGAAGCCGCGCACCGGCAGCCGCAGCACCAATGCGGTGCCGCGCAACGCCTATCGCACCAGGGATGGCGGCTGGGTCTGCCTCTCCGCATCGACCCAGGGGATGACGGAAAAGCTGTTCCGCAGCATCGGCCGGCCGGAGCTGATCGAGGATCCGCGCTTCCGCACCAATGCCGACCGGGTGCGGCATGGCGAGGCGCTCGATGCCATCATCGCGGCCTATATCGCCGAGCGGAGCCTGGCTGAGGCGCTGGCGCATTTCGACGCGGCGGGCGTCACCATAGGGCCGGTCATGGATGCGGCGATGCTGGCGGAGGACGCTTACGTGATCGAGCGCGAGGCGGTGATCGCTGTCCCCGACGAGGAGATGCCGGAGGGTTGGCTGCCGATGCATGGTTTGGTGCCGCGGCTCTCCGCGACGCCCGGCATCCTGGCGCGTCCGGCGCCCCGGCTCGGCGAGCACAACGAGGCGGTGCTCGGGCCGCTGCTCGGCGCGGTGGAGCTTGCGCGGCTGCGGGACGAAGGCGTGCTGCGGGAGGGGTAGGACCCGCCCCCGGAACCATCCTCCCCTCCGGCTGTTGTGCCGGCGAAGCGGGAGGCCCTGGCGATGCGGCTCGGCGACGAGAGGGAAAGCAGCAACATCGAGGACCGGCGCGGCAGCGGCGGCGGCAGGTTTCCGGTCGGCGTCGCGGGCGGCGGACTCGGCACCATCGCGCTCGTGCTGGTGGCGCTGTTCTTCGGTGTCGATCCCTCGATGATCCTGTCCGGCGGCGGGCAGCTGGACGCGCCGGTCGCGCGGCAGGAGGGCGGCGGGCGGCCGGATGCGGCGGATGACGGGCAGCGGCGCTTCGTCGCGCAGGTGCTGGCGACGACCGAGGATGTCTGGTCGGAGGCGTTCCGGCGTGGCGGCAACACCTACCAGCCGCCCAACCTGGTGCTGTTCAGCGGCACGACGCAGAGCGGCTGCGGCACGGCGCAGACGGCGACGGGGCCCTTCTACTGCCCGCTCGACCAGAAAGTGTATCTCGACACCGCCTTCTTCCGCGAGATGGAGCGGCGGCTCGGCGCGCCGGGGGATTTCGCCCGCGCCTACGTCATCGCGCATGAGGTCGGCCACCATGTCCAGCACCAGATCGGCGTGCTGCGCCGAGTCGAGGCCGAGCGGCGCGGAATGGGCGAGGTGGAGTCCAACGCGCTGCAGGTGCGGGTCGAGCTGCAGGCGGATTGCTTCGCCGGCGTCTGGGCCAACCGCACGCAGCAGTCCCGCAGGGTGCTGGAGCAGGGCGATATCGAGGAAGGGATGAACGCCGCGGCCGCCGTCGGCGATGACCGGCTGCAGCGGAGCTCGCGCGGCGTGGTGGTGCCGGAGAGCTTCACCCATGGCAGCTCGGCCCAGCGGGTGCAGTGGTTCCGCCGCGGGCTGGAGGCGGGTGATCCGCGGGCCTGCGACACGTTTGCGGGACAGCCCTGATCCGCAGCGCTTGGGTTGGCGCGCGCAACGAACGCATCGGCCGGATGTCCGTTAGTGGACCAATGGCACGCTGCAAGCGGGCCATGGCCACAACACGGGAACACAAAAATGCGCAAGACGAGCTTCCGCCTGGCGCTGCTGGGCAGCCTTGCCGCCATGCCGGCCTTCGCCCAGACCGCGAACCAGGCAACTCCCGACCGCGGCGGCGCCACTGCACCGAGCGCGCGCTCTGAGAGCACGCCGCCTGCGGCCATCACGCCGCCGACGGCCACCATGGACAGCGGCGCCCGCGCCGCTCCCGACCGCAGCGGCGCCAATGCGCCGAGCGCGCGCACTGAGAGCACGCCGCCTGCGGTCACCATGGACAGCGGCACCCGCACCGCGACCGACGCGGCTGCCGGCGCCAACAGCTTCACCGAAGGCCAGGCGCGTAGCCGCATCGAGGCTGCGGGCTTCAGCGGCGTGGACGACCTCAAGAAGGACGACCAGGGCATCTGGCGCGGCCGGGCGATGCGGAACGGCCAGCAGGTCTCCGTCGGGCTCGACTTCCAGGGCAATGTGACGACGCGCTGAATCCTTCGAACAGCACAGGAGATTTCATCATGGCGACACGCACCATCGCGCGTCTTTTCGACAATTACTCCGACGCGGCCGCGGCCGTGCGCGACCTCGAGGCCGCCGGCTTCCCGCATGACGACATCAGCCTCGTCGCCCGCGGCGCCGAGGACAGCTCGACGACGACGCCGACCACCAGCACCACCGATGTCGCCGACAACGGCCCGGGCCACACCGGCGCCGGGACCGGCGCGGGCACGGGTGCGACGCTCGGCACGCTGGTCGGCGGTGGCGCGGGCCTGCTCGCTGGCATCGGCGCGCTGGCGATCCCGGGCCTCGGCCCGATCGTCGCGGCGGGCTGGCTGGTCGCGGCGCTGACCGGTGCCGGCGTGGGTGCCGCGGCGGGCGGTCTGCTCGGTGCGCTGACCCAGGCGGGGCTCGGCGAGGAGCATGCGGCGGCTTATGCTGAGGGTGTCCGGCGCGGCAGCAACCTCGTCACCGTGCGGGCCGATGAGGGCCGCGCGCATGAGATCGATGGCATCCTCACCCGGCACAATGCGCAGGAGCTCGACGTCTCGAGCGGCCGCTGGGACGAGAGCGGCTGGGTGCGGAACGACGGTGAGCCGCGCTCGGCGACGACGCCTGGCATGGCCAATCTCGGGGGTGGCCTCGGCGCTGCGACTGGCATCGGCACCACCGCCGCGGCGGGCCAGATGGGCACGCGCACCGGCACCGGGACGCGCACGGATGCGGCGCTCGGCAGCAGCGACGGCATGCCGGGCAACCCGCCGGGCACGCAGGCCTCGCGCGGCCTCGACGATGTCGCCGGCACCAATGTCAGCGGCGCGCGGCCGGGCAATGAGGCCGGGCGGTCGACTGGCATGGGCAGCAGCCAGCCGGACGGCGCGCCAGGCAACCCGCCGGGTACGCAGGCCTCGCGCGGTTTCGACAAGGTGGCGGGCACCAATGTGAGCGGTGCCCATCCCGAGAACGAGACCAACCCGAACCGGAATCCCGATCCGGCGATCTGAAGGCAGGCCCCGAACGGGTGGAAACACCCGGGAGGCATGCTGCGCTCGCCAGGCACAACGGAGGCCATCTTCCGTGAGCCCGGCGGGCGAGGAATGGATCAGGATGGCTGGGCCCGTCGCGCGATGACCGCGACGGGCCCGCCGCCGTCTGGGCCCTAGTGCTCGGCGCCGCCGCTGACGAAGATGTCGGTGCGGCCAACGGCCCCGGCGATGACGCCGCCGACCAGCGCCCGCGCATGGCGCGTGGCATTGATGTCGCTGTCGTCCCACATGATATGGCGCTGCCCGCGGATGCGTCCGTTGGATGACGGCTCCGCCTTCGCCAGCACCGCGACCAGGCGGTCGGCCCCCGAGGCCGCGAGTTGGCCGTCCTCCGTCGGCAGGCCCGCGAGGCGGAGGGCGCGGTGCACGGCGGGCAGGTCGATCGCGTCCCGCATGACCGCATGGGCGATCGCAAGGTCGCCGGACCAGGCGTTGCTGTTGCCGAGCACGACGATCTCGCAGCGCTCCAGCTCGACGCCGGCGGAGGCGCTGGCGACGGTGGAGTATTTCTGCCAGTTCCGGCCGATATCCTCGGGGGCGATGCCATCGATCTCGCCGAGGGCGAGTGCTGCGCCAAAGGCGGAGGCGCCGCGCGAGAGGCTCATCGAGGCGTAGGTGTCCTCCGTCGCCACGGGGGCGCGGCGGCGGCGATGCGCTCCGTCGTCAGCAGCGGGCATTTCACCTGGACCTAGTGCGGCTCAGTGATGCCGGCCTGCGCCATGGCCTGGCGCAGGGCGGCGGCGACGGCTTCGGCCTGGGCGAGGCGGCCGATCTCCTCCGGCGCGAGGTTGCGGGTGAAGCCGGTGCCGATGGCGAGCGCGCCCTGCGGGTTGGCGACCTCGCCCTCCTCGACGGCGAGGACGAGGACATGCGGGGGGAGGCCGCCCTCGGTGCCGCCGGACATCACCAGTGCGACACGGGCGGCGGCCTCGGCGCCGAGATGGCCCGCCAGCATCAGCGTCAGGGACTGCACCGCATAGGCGCGGGTGAAGTCGTTGACGCAGCCATTGCCCTCGGTCTTGCCAAGGATCGCCACAATGCCGGCTGGGTCGGGCCGGCCTTCGGCGATCAGGACCTCGATCGCCGCGGTGTCGCCCGGGTGGCGCGTGGGGAGGCGGTGGAGGGCGGCGTGGCGGGGCTTCGGCATAGGAAGGGGCTTCCGGAAGGTCGGTTCGGTGGCACCATAGCGAGGAGCAGGAGGTCCTCGCATGGTCGGCACCATCAGCCTCGATGAACGTGGCTACCGCTTCATTCCCGCGGTCTTCCAGTATTCGGGCGGCGTCGCGGCGCTGCCCGGGTGGCGGCTGGAGCGGGTTCGCTTCGCCGAGCCGGTCCCGCTTCTGGCCGGATTCGGGCGGATTGCGGATTTCCTGCAGGCGGCGGGGCTGCCGCTGACGGCCTTCTGCGCCTGCGAGCTTCGGTCGCCGGCGCCCTTCACCGAGGCGGGGTTCCGCCGCTTCAACGAGGGCTATGCCGGCGTCCTCGGCGAATGGGGCGTACTGGTTGAGGGGCGGAACCCGGTGGCGCGGAGCAATGTCTGCCCGGAGGTCGCGCCGCCCGCCGAGCCTGGCTTCCATGCCTTCACCTATGCGCTGCGGGATGCGGCGGCAGGGCCGAGCTTCGTTGTCGCGGGGAGCGGGGAAAGCATGGAGGGCAAGGCGACCTACGCGGAGAGCACGGTCGCCTATCGGGACCTGTCGCCGGCGGGGATCCGGACCAAGGCGGAGTATGTGCTGGGCGAGATGGAGCGGCGGATGGCGGCGCTCGACGCCACCTGGCAGGTCACGACGGGCGTGCAGGTTTACACGGTGCACGACATCCACCCCTTCCTCGGCGACGAGCTGGTGCGGCGTGGGGCCGCGCGCCATGGCGTGACCTGGCAGCATTGCCGGCCGCCGGTGGTCGACCTGGAATACGAGATGGATTGCCGCGGGCTGCCGCTCGAGCGTGTGCTGACCGGTTGATCCGGGCCGCTGCTCCCGTCGGCGCCACTTGGCGTCGCCTCGGGATCATCAAGCTGGAGATGGCTGACACCTTGCAGGCGCGCGGGCGGCCGGTCGCGCCTGACCTGCTCCCCCGTCAGGTCGCTGACCTCGGTTCCTTTCCGGCGGCGCATGAGGGCGGCCGGAATGGAACCCGTATGCAAGCCCTTGAGTTCGGACCAAGTGGCACCTTCAGCGGGTGCCGCCCTGCATCCCCTGTCGGGGGACCGCCCGATGCCGCGAGGCAGGATGCGCGGCTGGCAAGAAGGCGCACCATGTTCTTCGACACCTGGTTTGGTCTGCTGCGGGTCGTCGTCGTTGGCGCGCTTGCCTATGCAAGCCTCGTTCTGCTGCTCCGCGTCTCCGGCAAGCGCACCCTCTCCAAGCTCAATGCTTTCGACCTGATCGTCACCGTCGCTCTCGGTTCGACGCTGGCCACGGTCCTGCTCAGCAAATCGGTCGCCCTGGTCGAAGGGTTGGCCGCCTTCGTCCTGCTGGCCGGCCTTCAGTATCTGGTGGCTTGGCTGTCGGTCCGCTCCGCGCGCTTCGGCGATCTGGTGAAATCGGAGCCTAGAATGCTCCTGCACCAGGGGCGTTTCCTCGACACTGCGATGGCCGCTGAGCGCGTGACCCGGGCGGAGATCCTGGCGGCGCTGCGCGGGTCGGGCGTAGCCGATCCCCGGCAGGCAGCCGCCGTGGTGCTCGAAACCGACGGAAGCCTGAGCGTCATCCAAGGCAAGCCCATGGATGGAGGCGACGGCAGTCTCGCAGGGGTCGATGGAACCCGGGATGGCTAGGCCGCCGGTGGCATGGTCGGCGGCGGTGAAGCGAGCGCAGGCCATCTGGTCCCGGATCTACGATCGCGGTCAGCCTTCTGGTGTGCCGCACGACTCGCGCCCTCGGTAGTGATGCTTTAGGCCGCCACCAGCCAGCCCCGGGCGCCGCGCCCCACCGCGTCGCCCACAAGCAGCAACGCCGGCCCGCCCATGACCCAGCCGGGTGCGTCCCTGGCGATGCTCTCGAGCGTGCCGCGCAGCACGCGCTGCTGCGGCGTGCCGCCGCGCTCGATGACGGCGGCGGGCATGGTGGGCGCCATGCCCTCGGCAACGAGGCCGTCGCGCAGCGGCACCAGGGTGCTGATGCCCATGTAGATCGCCAGGGTCTGACCGGGCTGGACCAGGCCGCGGACATCGACCCCGCCGTCGCGCCGGTGGCCGGTGACGAAGGTGACGGCTCGGGCGGCGTCGCGGTGGGTGAGCGGGATGCCCGCGCCGGCGGCGCAGGCGAGCGCGGCGGTGACGCCGGGGACGACCTCGCAGGGGATGCCGGCCTCCGCCAGGGCTTCCGCCTCCTCGCCGCCGCGGCCGAAGACCAGCGGGTCACCGCCCTTCAGGCGCACCACGCGCTTGCCCTCGCGGGCGAGGCGCACCAGCAGCGTGTTGATGTCCTCCTGCTTCATGCAGTGATTGGCCCGCGCCTTGCCGACGAAGATGCGCTCGGCGTCGCGGCGGGCCATCTCCAGCACGGCCTCGGTGCCGAGGCGGTCGTGGACGATGACATCGGCCTCGCCGAGGAGGCGAAGGGCACGCAGCGTCAGCAGGTCGGCGGCGCCGGGGCCGGCCCCGACCAGGTGGACGATGCCCGCGGGGCGCGAATCGGCGGCATCGAGGGCGGTGGCGAAGGCGGCATCGGCCTCGGCGTCGCGGCCGGCCAGCGCCAGCTCGGCCGGGGGGCCGGCCAACGCCGCCTCGAGGAAACGGCGGCGGGCGCCGAGTTCGGGCAGGCGGGCGCGGACGGCCGACTTGAAGCGCTCGGCCAGCGCGGCGATGCGGCCGAGGGTCGGGGGCAGGACGGCCTCGATCTTCTGCCGGACCATGCGGGCGAGGACGGGGGCGGCGCCGCCGGTCGAGACGGCGATGGTGACCGGGGCGCGGTCGATGATAGCCGGCATCAGCGCGGTGCAGAGGGCGGGGCGGTCGACGACGTTCACCGGGATGCCGCGGGCGCGGCAGGCTGCGGCGAGGGCCTGCAGCTCGGCGTCCGGCGCGTCGGCGCCGATGGCGAGGGGGCAGCCGTCGAGCAGGGATTCATCGAAGTGCGTGGCGAAGCGGATCTCGGCGCCGGCGGCGCGGAGGGGCCCCGCCTTGCGTTCCGCCACCTCGCCGCTGCCGAGGACCAGCACCGGCCGGGCCTGGAGGTCGAGGAAGACGGGGAAATGCTGCATCAGGCGGGTTTCCGGCACCGGGGTCTTCACTGGGAGGGCGGCGATTTCCGGGCAGCAGGAGCCGCAGCCCGTGCCGGCCCGCGTCGCCTCGCCGACCAGGGCAGGGGTGTTAGCATCACGGACGATGCTTGCGCAGATCACGGATGCGGCGACGCCGTGGCAGACGCAACTGGTGAGCGAGCGGGCGTCCGCCGGAAGGGCGCGCCGGGCGGCGCTGCCGATGGCTGGCTCGGTGAAGAGCGACCGGAGCCAGCCGCGGCGGGCAGGAGGGCGGGGTCGAGGGGCGAGGAAGCGGCAGGCCATGAGGCGGCCCTCGCGCAGCGGGGCCTCCCTCGCCGTCAAGGAGGAGGTTGCCGCGGGTCGCGCCCCAACTCTCCTGCTTCGAGACCTCGACCTCCGGCATGCCGTATCGGGCGGAGCGGCCGCGCTTCTTGGCGGTGATGAGCGGGGCGGCGTCGATCAGCGCGATGGAGCCGGGCAGCGCCTTCCTCACCTCCGGTGTCGTCGAGCCCTGGGCGACGGCGTCGCAGGGCATGGCGGCACGGGTGGTGGCGAAGAGGGCGGTCGTCGCGGTGCGGGCGGTGAGGCTCACATCAGGCGTGGTCCAGGCTGTCGCCCGGTGGTGGGAAATGGGAGGGGGAAGGGGGTGGCGCGGGCGCGGGCGGCTCGGCCTCATGCAGGCGGGCGGCGGCAGCGCGCCAGAGGTCCGGGCACCACGGGGCAAGGGCCGTGCTGTCGCTGACCGCCCGCCGGATGTGGCCCCAGCGGCGCATCTGGCGGAGGAACCAGGCGGCCTGCTCGCGGCGCGGGAAGGTGGCGTTGTGGAAGCGCAGCGGCGCTGCGAGCGGCAGGCCTTCGGCCGTGCCTTCGAAGCCAGCCATCACCTCGGCGCGATCGAGGCGGGGAAAGGCGCGGCGGCGGAGGATGCTGACGGCCTCGGCCTGGTTCTCCGGCTCGTCGAGCCAGCGGGCGGCGGCGATCACGGCGGCGGTGCAGGCGGTCGCACTCTCCGGGTCGCGCGTCGCGTAATCAGCGGCGAAGGCGAGGACCGTCTCGGGATGGTTCGGCCAGATGTCGCCGGAGGAGAGGGCGATTCGGCCGGCGCCGAGGGTGGCGGCATGGCTACCCCAGGGCTCGCCGGCGCAGAAGCCGTCGATCTCGCCTTCGGCCAGGCGCTGCGCGACCATCGGCGGCGGGACGACGGTGAGGCGGAGGTCACGGTCGGGGTCGAGTCCGGCCTCGGTCAGCCAGAAGCGCAGCAGGTAGTTGTGCGAAGAGAAGGGAAAGGCGACGGCCAGCGTCAGCGGCGGCCGGCCCTGCGTGGCGCGGCGGAGGACCAGGGCTCCGAAGCTGGCGGCGCGAAGCGGGCGCGGGAAGCGGCCGAGCTCCTCCGCAAGCGCGTTGGCGAGGGTGACGGTACTGCCATTGGCCCCGAGCCCGGCGGCGACCGTGACCTGGGCGCGGACGCCGGAGAGGCCGGCTGCCAGCGCGATGGGCATGGGGCCGAGGAGATGGGCGGCATCAAGGGCGCCGAAGGCGATCTTGTCGCGCAGCGCGGCCCAGGAGGGTTCGGCCGAGAGGGTAACGCGGAGCCCGACGGCATCGAACAGGCCGAGCTCCTGCGCTGCGAGCAGCGGCGCGGCATCGGTCAGCGGGACGAAGCCGATGCGGAGGGTGCGCAGGACCGGGTGGCGGCGCATTGGGCGCGGGGCGTCGTCGGCATCGAGCGGCACGGGCGGTCCTCCGGCCCGGATGAGCCAGATGCGGGCCGCCATTGGACCGCGGTTGGATCGGACGATCGGCCCCGCCTGGGGGCCGTGGGATGCACGCCGTTGCGCACCGCCTCACTCGTCCAAGGCATCAGAGGCGGAGGCGGCAGGTCAAGGGAGCATTGCATGCAGAAGGGGCAAAACAAAGCAAATAGGCAGGAAAGATTATAAATTAGGCTACTTGCCTAGTTTGAGTCCAGGACGCGAGCGGCGAGGGCCGCGATCTTCAGGCCGCGATCCATCGCCATGCGGCGGAGGCGGCGAAAGGCCTCCGGCTCGGTGAGGCGGTGGCGCTCCATGAGCAGGGCCTTGGCGCGGTCGACCAGCTTGCGCTCCTCGAGGTCGCGGCGGGCGGCGGCAAGCTCCGCCCGCAGCGCCTGGTGCGCGCGGAAGCGACGGATGGCGACCTCGATCACCGGGCGGAGGCGGGCGGGGGCCATGCCCTCCACCACATAGGCCGAGACGCCGGCGGCCAATGCCTCCTCGATCTGCTCGGGCTCGGCCTTCTCGGCGAAGAGGATGACCGGGCGGGGCTCGTCGCGGTGAAGGGCGCGCATGCCTTCGAGCTCGTCGCGCGAGGGGTCGTCGAGGCCGCAGACGATCACCTCGGCGCCGGTGTCGCGGACCTGACGCGTCAGGCTCCGCGTGCCGGAGGCAATGGCGACGACGGTGCAGCCGACGGCGGAGAGGCCGGCCTCGACGGCGGCCGCGCGCTCCGGGTCACTGTCGACAAGCAAGACGCGCAGCACGCGGGCTCCCCGCTCGATCCAGTTATCGAAAAGCATGGATCGTGCCGCGTGACGAAGGCAGCGGCGCTTGACCTCGAAGGCGGGGGGGCCAGTATCGGAATGGCGGAGCGAGGGGCGCCATGGTGGACGACATCCTGGTCATCGGCGGGGGTATCGGCGGGCTGACGCTCGCCCTCTGCCTGCACCGCAACGGCATCTCCTGCCGCGTCGTCGAGGCGGTGGCGGAGGTGAAGCCGCTCGGCGTCGGGGTGAACATCCTGCCGCATGCCGCGGCCGAGCTGGCGCGGCTCGGCCTGCAGGACGAGCTCCTCAGGCATTGCGTACAGACGGATGAGGCGAATTTCTTCAACCGCTTCGGGCAGCTGATCCACCGCGAGCCGCTCGGGCGGGCGGCGGGCTATGCGCATCCGCAGATGTCGATCCATCGGGCGGACCTGCATGGGGTGCTGCTGGCGGCCGTGCGGGCGCGGCTGGGGGAAGGGGCGGTGCTGTTCGACCGGCGGGTTGCGCGGGTGGAGCAGGACGAGGATGGCGTCACCCTCTCCTTCACCCCGGGACGGGGCGGGGGGACGCCGGAGCCGCTGCGGGGGAGCGCCGCGGTTGGGGCGGATGGCATCCACTCCGTGCTGCGGCGGCAGTTCTACCCGAATGAGGGCGAGCCGAAATACACCGGCTACAACATGTGGCGCGGCGTCACGCGCTGGCCGCCGATCCTCACCGGCGCGAGCATGACGCGGGCGGGCTGGCTGAAGACGGGCAAGATGGTGATCTACCCGATCCGCCATGACGTGGATGGCGAAGGGCGGCAGCTCATCAACTGGGTCTTCGAGGTGGAGACGGAAACGCATCGTTCCCGGCGGGACTGGAACCGGCCGGGGGATGTGGAGGATGTCATCCCTTACGTCCGGGACTGGGTCTTCGACTGGCTCGACCTGCCGGCGATGCTGCGGGCTTCCGACGTGGTGCTGGAAACCCCGATGGTGGACCAGGACCCGCTGCCGCGCTGGAGCTTCCGGCGGCTGACCTTGCTCGGCGATGCGGCGCATCCGATGGTGCCGCGCGGCTCGAACGGGGCGGGGCAGGCCATCCTCGATGCGCGCTGCCTGGCGGACCGGCTGGCGCAGCATGCGGACGACCCGGAGACGGCGCTGAAGGCCTACGAGGCGGAGCGGCTGCCGGCGACCACGCAGGTGGTGCTGACCAACCGCAAGACGCCGCCGGATGCGATCCTCGGCGAGGTCTATGCGCGGACGGGCGACCGGCCCTTCGCGCGGATCGAGGATGTGATGACGCGCGAGGAGATGCTGGCCATCACCGGTGGCTACAAGCGCATCGCCGGCTATGATCTCGAGACACTCAAGGCACGGGCCTGACCATCATGGACAACAGCGAAGAGATCTGGCGGCTGGTGGATGCCAAGCGAGGCGGCTTCGAGGCGCTTTCCGACCGCGTCTGGGGCATGCCGGAGCTGGCCTATACCGAGACGCGCTCCTGCGCCGAGCATGCGGCGATGCTGCGCGAGCAGGGCTTCCGGGTGACGGAGAAGGTGGCCGGCATCCCGACCGCGGTGATGGGCGAGGCGGGTGAGGGCGGTCCGGTGATCGCCATCCTCGGCGAGTATGACGCGCTGCCGGGGCTCAGCCAGGAGGCGGGCGTCGCAGAGCCGCGGCCGCTGCCGGGGCCGGGCTTCGGGCATGGCTGCGGGCACAACCTGCTGGGCTCCGCCTCGCTGCTGGCGGCGACGGCGGTGAAGGACTGGCTGGCCGCCAACACCCTGCCAGGGCGGGTGCGGTACTATGGCTGCCCGGCGGAGGAAGGCGGCGCGGCGAAGGGCTTCATGGTCCGCGACGGCGCCTTCGAGGATGTCGATGTCGCCATCTCCTGGCATCCGGCGGCCTTCGCGGCGGTGCAGGAGGCCGTCTCCCTCGCCAATACGCGGATCGACTTCTCCTTCGTCGGACGGGCGAGCCATGCCGCGGCGGCGCCGCATCTCGGGCGGAGCGCGCTCGATGCCGTCGAGCTGATGAATGTCGGCGTCAACTACCTGCGCGAGCACATGCCGAGCGACGCGCGCATCCACTATGCCTATCTCGATGCCGGCGGCGTCGCGCCCAATGTCGTGCAGCCGACGGCCAAGGTGCGCTACCTGATCCGCGCGCGGGACCTGGTGGAACTGCGCCGGCTGATCGAGCGGGTGCGGAAGGTCGCCGACGGGGCGGCGCTGATGACGGAGACCAAGGTCTCGTCGAAGGTCGTCTCCGGCGTCTCCAACCTGCTCGGCAACGGGCCGCTGGAGCGGGCGATGCAGAACAACCTCGACCGGCTGGGGCCGCCGCCCTTCGACGACCTCGACCGGGCGCGGGCCGCCGAGTTCCAGGCAACGCTGACCGAGGAGGACATCGCGGCCTCCTGGCGACGAATCGGGCTGCCGATGCGCAAGGGCGTCGCGCTCTGCGACGTCGTCGTGCCGCTCGAGGTGCGTGGCGCCCCGATGATGGGCTCGACCGATGTGGGCGACGTCTCCTGGGTGGTGCCGACGGTGCAGGCGCGAGGCTCGACCTATGCGATCGGAACGCCGGGGCATTCCTGGCAGCTCACGGCGCAGGGCAAGCTGCCGGCGGCGCACAAGGGCATGGTGCATGTGGCGAAGGTGATGGCGGGCACGGCAGTCGACTGCCTGCGCGACCCGGCGCTCATCGAGGCGGCGAAGGCGGATCTGGCGGCGCGGACGGCCGACAACCCCTATGAGCCGGTGCTCTCGCCCGATGTGCAGCCGCCCTTCGACATGTCCGTGACGGCGGCCTGACGATGCGGCTCGGAGTGGGGGCGAAGGGCGTCTTCGTCATCGCGCCGACGCCGTTTACGGCGGATGGCGCGCTCGACCTCGGCAGCACGGACCGGATGGTGGAGGCCTATCTCGCCGCCGGGGCGAGCGGGCTCACCATCCTCGGCATCATGGGGGAGGCGCCGAAGCTCGATGCGGCGGAGGCGGTGGAGTTCACCGCGCGCGTGCTGCGGCGGGTGGATGGCCGCGTGCCGGTCGTCGTCGGCGTGTCCTCGCCCGGCTTCGCCAGCATGAGGGCGCTGGCGCGGAGCGCGATGGAGGCGGGTGCGGCGGGGGTGATGATCGCGCCGACGCCGGGCCTCCGCGGCGACGATAGCGTTGTCTCCTACATCGCCCAGGCGGCGGAGGCGGTGGGGGAGGCGCCCTTCGTGCTGCAGGACTATCCGCAGGCGAACGGCATCTTCATGTCGGCCGAGATGATCCGGCGGATGGCGGAGCATCCGCGGCTCGTCATGCTGAAGGCGGAGGACTGGCCGGGGCTCGACAAGATCACCACGCTCCGCCGCTTCATGGCCGAGGGGCGGATGCGGCCGATCAGCATCCTCGGCGGGCTCGGTGGCCAATTCCTGCCGGAGGAGCTGGCGCGCGGGGCGGATGGCATCATGACCGGCTATGCGGTGCCGGAGATGCTGGTCCGGGTCTGCGGGCTGATGGCGAAGGGCGAGCGGGAGGCGGCGCAGGACCTCTTCGACCTGCACCTGCCGTTGATCCGGACGGAGCTGCAGCCGGGGCTCGGCCTCGCCGTCCGCAAATACGTGCTGATGCGGCGGGGCATCATCGGCAGCGATGCGCTCCGGGCGCCAGGGCCGAAGCTCTCCGCCGAGACGCGGGCGGAGGTCGACTACCTCCTCGGGCGGCTGGCGGCGCGGGACCCGGTGGTCACTCTCTGAACTCGGGCGGCGCGTCGTCGAGGCCGGGCGGGGGCATCGCCAGCGGGTCGCGGGCGAGGAGGCCGGGGTCGTTCTCGGCCACCTTGTTGACGCGGCTGGTGACGGGCCAGGCGAGGGTCAGCTCCGGGGGGCAGGGCTTGAGCAGGGCGAGGAGGTCCTCCGGCTCGGCCGGCTCCTCGCCGAGCCAAGCGGGCCAGGCCTCGCGGGGCAGGATCATCGGCATGCGGTGGTGCATGGCGGCGAGCTTCTCGTTCGCATCGCCGGTGACGATGGTGCAGGTGCGGAGGATGCTGCCGTCGGAGGCGCGCCAGCCTTCCCAGAGGCCGGCGAGGGCCATCGGCTCGCCGCCGGCGAGTGCGATGGCGAAGGCCTGCTTCGCCTTGCCCTCGGTGCGCCATTCGTAGAAGCCGTCGGCGGTGACGAGGCAGCGGCGCTTGCGGAATGCCTCGCGGAAGGAGGGTTTCTCCATGATGCCCTCGGAGCGGGCATTGATCATCCTGCTGCCGACCGAGAGGTCGCTCGCCCAGCGGGGGACGAGGCCCCAGCGCAGCGGGTCCAGGTGGCGGGCGCCGGTCTCGGGGTGGCGGCGGACGACCAGCGCGTCCTGGGTCGGGGCGCGGTTCCAGCTTGGGGGCGTGTTGGGGACGGCGTTCACCGTCTCGAAATAGCGGGCGACGTAGCCGGCGCCGCGCTGCTGGAAGTATCGTCCGCACATCGGGGCAGTCTACATCAGGGCCGGGGGAAGGCGATGGCGGAGCTTGAGATCATCGGCGTGGCGCGAAGCACCTATGTGTGGACCTGCCGGATGGTCTGCGCGGAGAAGGGCGTCGGCTACACCCATACCCGCGGCTGGCCCGGGACGCCGGAGATGCGGGCGCTGCACCCCTTCGGCAAGATCCCGGCGATGCGGCACGGCGCGCTCGTCCTCTATGAGTCGAAGGCGATCTGCACCTATGTCGACCGGGTCTTCCCTGGGCCAAGGCTGATCCCGGAGGAGCCGGTGGCGCAGGCGCTGGTCGAGCAGTGGGTCTCGGTGGTCAACACCGTGATCGATCCGCACTGCATCCGGCGGTACCTTTACGCGCATGTCTTCCCCGGCACGCAGGATGGCGCGCCGGACGTGGCGGCGGCGGAGGCGGCGGTGCCGGGGCTGCGGGAGCAGCTCGGCTTCCTGGATCGGAGCGTGGCGCCGACCGGCCATCTCGTGGGGGACGGGTTCACGCTGGCGGATGCGAACCTTCTGCCGATCCTCTACTACCTGGCGCGGCTGCCGGAGGCGGGGGCGATCATGGCGGGGCTGCCGGCGCTGACGGCGTATCTGACGGGGCACCTGGCGCGGCCGAGCGTGGCGGCGACGGAACCGCCGCCGCCGAAGCCGAAGTGACGCGGGGGTTCCGAGGGCTCTTCGGCCCCTGGCAGGGGGAGCAGGAAGGGGGACGGCGCCCCTCCTCGTGCCTCAGGCTTCCCACCAGTATTTCCGCATCTCCTTCAGCGCATCGTGGGGCCCGATGCCGATGTCGCGGAGCATGCGCGGCTCCATCCCCTGCAGGTATTGCCGCTCGCGGCGCCGGGCCATGCCAAGCCGCAGCCAGGCCGTGACGCGGACGCGCAGCGGGCGCCGGGTGAGGCTGGCGGGAAGGGCGAAGGCGGGCGTGCGGAGGGCGGTCTGCATGGCTCCAATCTCCCGGGTTGGGGTGATGGAGGATGGGGCGGGCCGATCTTGCGGTCCCGGTACGGACGGGCGGATGTGGGGTGAACTGTACCGGTCGGCGGGCGGCACAGTGTAGCTGACGTTCAGGACGGTGATGCTTGCGGAGGCAGGCTGCGGGGCGGCAGGCTGGTGGCATGTCGGACACGCTGCCGCTGGCCCATTCCCTGGCTCATCCTCTGGCTGCGCTGCGGCTCGAGCGCGACGGGCCGGTGGTGGAGCAGATTGTCGACAAGCTCGGCGGGATGATCCGGGGCGGAAGCCTCGCCGCTGGCGTGCGGCTGCCTTCGGTGCGGGCGATGGCGGGGCGGCTCGGGTGCAGCGTGCATTCGGTCGTCGAGGCCTATGACCGGCTGGGAGCGATGGGGCTGGTGGCGCCGCGGCCGGGGGCGGGGACCTTTGTCGCCACCGTCGGGCCGCAGCCGGCGGGGCGGGGGGCGGACCCGGATGTGGGGGATGAGGCCGTCAGCCTCCGCAGCTACGGGCCGCCGGCCATGTGGAAGCCGGGGAATGGCTACCTGCCGGAAGGGTGGCTGCGGGAGGCCTGGCCGGCGGCGGTGCTGCACCGGGTGCAGCGGCGGATGCCGGAGCTGCTGGCCTGCGACGGGACGGCGCGGGGGGAGGTGGCGCTGCGCGAGCAAATTGCGGTGCGGCTGGCGGGGATGGCGATGCCGGTCTCGCCGGATTGCATCCTGACGACCCTCGGGGGGACGCAGGCACTCGACCTCATCATCCGCACCCAGCTGCAGCCGGGCGACACGGTCCTGGCGGAGGATCCGGGCTACTTCAAATTCTACACCATGCTGGAGCGGGCCGGGGTGCGGCTGCATCCCATCCCCTGGAATCCGGACGGGCCGGACCTCGAGGCGGTGGAGCAGGCCTGCCGGACGGTGCGGCCGAAGCTCTTCCTGGTGCAGAGCGTGCTGCACAACCCGACCGGGTGGACGGCCTCCGCCGCGACGCTGCACCGGCTGCTGCTGATCGCCGAGCGGCATGGGATGCTGCTGGTGGAGGACGACACCTATGCCGACCTGCATCCCGGGCATCCGGTGCGGCTGCTTCAACTGGCGGGCGGGCGGGGGCTGATCTACCTTTCCTCCTTCACCAAGATGGTGGGGCCGGCGACGCGGCTCGGCTTCATCGCCGCCGAGCGGCCGGTGATCGAGGCGCTGCTGCAGGCCAAGCTGCTCTCCGCGCCGGCGCTGCCGCCGCTGATGGAGGTGCTGCTGGCGGAGCTGCTGGCCTCCGGCCAGTACCGGCGCTGGCTCGACCGGCTGCGCCCGAAACTGGCATCGACGCGGGCGCAGGCTGTCGCGCGGCTGCAGGCGCTCGGCTTCGGGCTGGCGGCGGAGGGGGAGCCGGGGCTCTTCCTCTGGGCGGGGCTGCCGCCGGGCTGCGAGGCGGAGGCGGTCTACCAGGCGGCGCTCGACCGCGGGCTGCTGCTGGCGCGCGGCTCGCTGTTCCGGCCCGATCGTGGGGAGAGCCGGCATCTGCGCTTCAACGCGGCGCGGTCCTCGGAGCTGAGGATGTTCGAGGCGCTGGAGGCGGCGCTAACCGGCCGGTGACGTTTGGCGGCGAGGATGCCGCGATGGACATCAAGGCCAGGACATCGCCGCTCGCCATCGGGGAGGCGGCTCCTTTCATCTCGCTGCGGACGAATATTGAGGCGCGGGCTGAGTTCGGCAATCTCGCGGGGCGGCATGTGCTGGTCTGCGCCTTCGGCAGTACGGCGGCGCCGGTGGCTGCGGCGGCGCTGGCGGCGCTCGAGGCGAGTGCGGGGCTGCATGACTGGGGAGAGCGGGTGATGCTCGCGGTCAGCTCGTCGCCCGGCGACAAGGAGGATGTGCGGCTCGCCCGGCTGCGGCAACGGATCCTCGTCGCTGAGGATTGGGATGCGGCGGCGCTGCGGGCCTGGGGGTTGCTGCGCGAGACCCCCGAGGGGCGCAGTATGGTGCCGGCCTGGATGCTGCTCGACCCGATGCTGCGCGTCCTGGGGCTCTGGCCGCTGCAGGAGGCGGAGGCGGCGCTGGCGGCCTTTGCCGCGCTGCCCAGGGTGGAGGATCATGCGGGGGCGCCGCTCTTCGCACCAGTGCTGCTGGTGCCGCGCATCTTCGAGCCGGATTTCTGCCGCCGGCTGATCGAGCATCATGCGACGGAGGGGAGCTTCCCCTCGGGCGTCACGCGGCAGATCGGCGGGCGGACGGTGGTGGTGGCGGTGCCGGGGATGAAGCAACGGCGGGATTGCCTGGTGGCGGAGGGCGGCCTGATGGCGGCCATCCGCACGCGGCTGGCGCTGCGGCTGCTGCCGGGGATCAAGCGCGCCTTCCAGTTCGATGCGACGAGAATCGAGCGCTACCTCATCGGCTGCTACGACGCGGCGCAGGGCGGCGGCTTCCAGGCGCATCGGGACGACACCGTGCCCGGGATGGCGCATCGACGCTTCGCTGTCAGCATCAACCTGAATGCCGAGGAGCACGAGGGCGGGGAGCTGCGCTTCCCGGAATATGGCGGCAGGCGGTACCGGCCGCCGACCGGGGCGGCCGTCGTCTTCTCCTGCGCGCTGCTGCATGAGGCACTGCCGGTGACGGCGGGGCGGCGCTATGCCTTCCTGCCCTTCCTCTACGACGAGGCGGCGGCGGCCATCAGGCTGGCGCAGGATGGGCAGCTCGGCGCGGGTGTCGCGCGCTACGCGGCAACTGGACGGTAGCGCCGCAGCCGTCCGGGCCATGGGACCGATCATCCGTCGGTGGTCGACGGTATGGGCGGGGTGCAGGTCCGGCGCTCGGCATGCCGTTGCAGCTGGCGGAATGCTGGATCTTCCCCATCGCGCCGGCGCCCTGGCAGGTGATCGACGCGCATTGCCTGCCGGGGCCGGGCGCGGCTGCAGCCGGTGCGGGACGCGGGCCCGGCGTCCACTCATGGCGGCTACGGCTGCGATGCCGGCCATGTGCGGCGGGTGACGGGGTATCGGCCCCAGCTCGGCTAGAAGGGCAGGATCGCGTCGAGCAGCTGCTGGCCGTAGCGCGGCTGCTGCAGGTCGGAGAGGGTGCCGCGGCCGCCATAGGCGATGCGGGCCTCGGCCAGGCGGTCATGACGGATGGTGTTGTCGCTGGCGATGTCCTCCGGGCGGATGACGCCCTGGACGGAGAGCTCGCGCAGCTCGGCGCTGACCCGCACCTCCTGCCGGCCGGCAACAGCGGGCGGAGCGCGCGCTGCTTGAGGGGCTGCGGGCCCGGCGGATCGAGCTTGAGGGCCGCGAGCAGGCGCTGGCGGCGCGCGAGCTGGTGCTGGCCGCGGCCGAACGCCGGCTCACCCAGCGAATCGAGGAGATGGCGGCGCTGCAGCAGCGGCTGCAATCGGTCGATCAGGCGCTCGGGGCCCGCGAGGAGGCGGGCTGGCGGCAGATGGTGAAGCTCTACGAAGGCATGCGGCCGCGCGATGCGGCGGCGATCTTCGACGATCTGGAGATGCCCGTGCTGGTCCAACTGGTGGACCGGATGCGGGAGGCGAAGGCAGCACCGGTGCTCGGCGCGATGAAGCCCGATCGCGCCCGGCTGCTGACGGCCGAGCTGGCCCGGCATCGTGCCCGGCCAACCGAGTAGGGACAGTCAAGGAGCCCGCGATGGACAAGAACACCAACGTCCTGATCGTCGACGACTACAAGACGATGCTGCGCATCATCCGCAACCTGCTCAAGCAGCTGGAATTCGACAATGTCGAGGAAGCCTCGGACGGGCAGGAGGCGCTGGCGAAGCTGCGCGCCGGGCATTTCGGCCTGGTCATCAGCGACTGGAACATGCAGCCGATGACCGGGCTCGACCTGCTGAAGGAGGTGCGGGCGGATGCGCGGCTGAAGGATACGCCCTTCATCATGATCACCGCTGAGCTCGACTTTGGCCATTTCCGGGAGACGAGGCGGCGGAGCGGGTGAGCGGCTAGGCTGGGGCGTCCCGGCCAAAGGACGTCCGCGATGCTGCGCCTGCCAGCCCGCTTCGTCGCAGTGATCCTATGCTTCGCGCCGCTTTTCCAGCAACGGAGTTGGCGGCATGCCGAGGTGCTGCTGATCGGGGCCATCCTGGCGCCGGGCCGGCGCACGGTGGCCAGCATACTTCGGATCACCGGGCTCTGCCGGGAGCGGCGGTTCGTCAACTACCACCGCGTGCTGAACCGCGCTGCCTGGAGCGGACGGGCGGCGGCGCGGGTTCTGCTCGGGCTGCTGCTGGACGCCTTCATGCCGACCGGGCCGGTGCTGC